>OJHM01000015.1_pt1 | contig 82050 bp, 81 predicted proteins | sample 1595241 | NCBI WGS metagenome assembly OJHM01 (sample SAMN05416781, study PRJEB24817) | seawater metagenome | isolation source: Sea water | place: Canada:Atlantic | collected 2013-11
ACTGGATGCAGCTTAACCTCTACTTTTAACTTCGGTTATAAATGGGGGGATTACACATGAATCACTGTTGTTCATTGACACATATACGACTCCGCTAATATCGTTTGGAGTCTCAATTTGGCCTTTAACAACCGCAACAACCCTTGATCTGCCTAATTTCCCGATTAAGTAGCCATGTTCAAAGACTACATTTTGCCTAGCCCTATAGCTTCCGGTTAACTCACCAACCTTTGATCCAACATCGCATGGGGTATATAGAACAACAGCAAAGCCTACATTCGAATAATGTTCAATTTTTTCGATAATTGTCCGACCAGAACTAGCTTGCATATGCAAAATTATTGGCTCAAACCCTAGCTCTTCAATATACGCTTTCATCTCCAGCTTAATTAGGTCATCATGACCGTGAACTATAAACACTTGACTCGTATTGAATTCACCAGGAGCTGTGAGCACTAACTCTGGTTCATTAGCTTCTTGTTCTCGTATTGCTTGAGAGGCATCAAACTGCTGACTCGTTATATGGCCCTTTTGTAACAATATCTCTAACAAAGGCTCGTCTTTAACCGCCCAATGTGTTCTAGATAGCTCCCACCGCCCAAGATCAATATCCGTTCGCAAGCTTTCAATAACGCCAATAGGTAACGGCGGAAAAATAGGATCGAACTCAAAATTAAAAACTATCGTTTTTTGGCGAATTCGAATATCAGTTATATAACCAACCTTAGATTCTATCTCTTCATTTTCTATAACAAATAGAGAAGGGAAACTCTTTAGCTCTTCAATTGCCCTCGCATCTAGAGATTTGTAGCGTTCACTGATTTGATCTGCAGTATATTCAATGGCAACTCGGCTTTTACTGAGTTCATAAGGATTAGTATTCCAGCTTTCAGAATTTCCCGAGATTAATAAATTGAACAATTGAATATCCTTATCTTATTTTTGATCCCAACTTACACGTCCTCTGTGGGTCGACGTCAGACAATTATACTTGTTTTTAACATCGCTAATCTCATACCCTACTCCACAATCAACGATCCATTAGCAATCAACGTATTCGGGCTAAGACCTGTGTTGCTTTTAATTTGAGTTACGATTGTTGGCGCAAAGACTGTGCCCTATTCCACCTTGATCAATGCTGATTTGTGCAGTTATTGATGAACACAAAGTCAGAGACTGCATCATCGATACCACCCTAGATAATGTCATAGCCCTCAAGTCCTAGAATGAAGATCCCAGTCATGTTCTCCATAGGTGGTGTCGTTTCCAAGATACCCATAAATTCAATCGTTATCTTGCTCACCATTAAGAATGTATTCTCCTATATGAAACCCAGACAGGAGATAGAGTAAATTATTTTTGGTCTACGGCAACATTAGCTACTAATTCAAATACTGAACAGTATTGGGTATTAGGTTAAGTATCAATGCTTAGGGTCAACCGAGGGCTGTTCTCCTCCCAATATTATCAAATACCCTTTGATCAAGCTCTATCCCAATAGCGTTGCATTTCATAATATAAAAATGAAGCTGTCCAAGTTATTAGTAAAAGACCTGTTAAAGATTCAAGCCCAACAAGATGCCTTATATGACCATGAGGTTCGATATCTCCAAAACCTAAGGTTGTATACGTAGTATATGAAAAATAAACACAATCCATTAATGATCCATTAAAGTTGCCTTCTAAGTGCCCCATGTTCTGAAATTGAGGGACCAAATAATAGGCAAGAGAAAAAAACCATATCTCAATACTATGTGCGACTAACGCACCAAAAACACTAACAACGATTCTGAAGCGGTGTTTTATTTTCATTTTGGGAATCATAATAGATAACCTATACAAAAACTCATAGTGAATAAGCACTACAATCACTACTAGGGCAATAATAAAACTGTTTATTAGGAATAGTACAAGCATGAGATTTTCAACCTTGCTGTAAATGTAAATTGATTCGTACTTCTCACCTATTTACGTTCCCATAATATTGAAGCCCGCATCGATATAGACATTGCTACCGGTAACCAGATGAGCTTCGTCGCTCACTAGGAAGCGCGCATATGCTCCCACACAATTTATGCATACGAGTGCGTGCTCAGGTGATTTTTGCTTTGCCTGCTCCAATAATGCATCAAAATGGCCGATGCCGCTTGCTGCACGCGTAGCGATTGGCCCTGGAGATAACGAATTGACACGTATGCCGCCACTACCTAACTCTGCAGCAAGATAGCGTACGGACGCTTCTAAGGCCGCTTTGACCGGCCCCATAATATTATAGTGATCAACCACCTTCTCTGCACCGTAATAACTGACTGTCAAAAGACATCCACCATTCTTCATCAGCGGCTCAGCCTTTCTTGCCATACGAATAAACGAATGACAGGAAATATCCATCGCCTTTGCAAAGCCTTCACGTGAGCAGTCCGTCACACGCCCTCCCAAATCCTGCTTCGGCGCGAACGCAATGGAATGCAGCATAAAATCAAGCTCACCCCATTCTTCGTTTATTCTCTGAAACAGAGCATCCAGCTCATCCTCTTTCTCAACGTCACACTGCATGAAGATTGGCACGTCCAACTCTTCAGCCAGCGGACGTGAATAAGCTTCTGTCTTGGGGTGCACATAAGTAATGGCAAGCTCAGCACCTGCATCATGAAAGGCTTTGGCGCAACCCCACGCGATAGAATCTTCATTGGCTATGCCAATAACCAGCCCTTTTTTACCCTTCAATGTATCAATCACTAGATAACTCCTAGATTAGTTAATAACGGTTGCCGGATAACCTATCCGTTCCCGCACCTGAATTAGATCGTTACCTTGTCATCACGAAATACCATAAGCATTAGACTCTGGCCTAGGCTGTCTAAGCTAATTATCATAATACACTTATGTCCGCGACATAGGTCAAGTAGAAAGTCTACCCTTGTTAACCCCGTCGTTTTTGCATCATCACTAATTCTTTCCAAAATTGATCGATTATGTACCCTGCTATCTTTTCTTACCATAATATAGATCAATGAAGAACCAGTGATCTAGCCTATCAGCTTCATGATGTTCGGAATAGAAGAAAACTGTCTAGGCTGATAGGCGGAACTTGATTTAATCCCAATATTAGTAAGTGCTAAACCCTTCGAAAGACTAGAGGTTCAATGCCCGTTAAAAATACCAGTAGACCACCTCGATGAAAAAATATTTTAGTGGTTTGATATCCTCTTACCTATTATATAAAACCGTATTGAATGACGGCAAAAGCCATCGATTTTTAGAAATTAAACGAGAGGGGGGCGCTGAGGGGGGCTATTATGGTGCGAATAAATGTAGAAAGAGTATTGAGTATCCGCCGAATGTACAGCTAAAGGCTCAATATCAAAATTGGACTCAAACAAACCTAATAAATGAATGCCAGCATGACAACAGTGATCGTCATCTAAATTGTGGCGCGACTCAATGTCTTGGGAAGCTGCTGGATGAGATGAACCGTACTCTTGCACACCGAAATCGTCATGACTATCCATAGCCCATACGCTGCTATAACTCAGGGTACTGAGTATTAGAAGCAATATGGTTAAGTGTTTAGTCATATGGTTAATCTTAGAGTAGATGTTAAATATGTTATCAGATACGGGCTTCGAATTATAACAAAATCTTTTAAGTGATTATACATTATTGACTTAGTAAATGATAATGATTATCATTTACCTTCTTCTATAATCTCAGTTTTTAGTAAATATGTTTAATAAAACAGCCCTCTTTATGTTGTTATTGACTCTTTCATTTTCGGCATTTGCTTCAATGCCTGTTCAAAAATTACTACAGCTAATTGACTATGTCGGTGTCGATTATCGAGAGGCTATAAAGGATGAGCAGGTTATTAACCCTGAAGAGTATCGCGAAATGCAGGATTTTGTCTTAGCAATACAAGAAAGCATTGATCGATTAAATCTAACAGAACAAAGCCTTATTGAGCAGGCAGCCACGTTGAAGTCCCTGGTTAACTCTAAGGCCGACCCCGGTGTTGTAGCGGAACTTACAACGACCATGCATCAACAAATTATTACTAACTATAATATTCAAATCATACCGCTCAAAAAGCCCGATTTTGTTATAGCCAAACAGCTGTATGCTAAAAACTGTATCGCTTGCCACGGTGTGAAAGGAGAAGGTGATGGCCCTCTTTCACAAACCTTAGAGCCATTGCCAACTAACTTTCTTGACCGTGAGCGTTACCGAGAGAGAACCCTTTATGGCCTATTTAACACCATAACTCAAGGTGTATCAGGTACTGGTATGCCTGCATTCTCTCAGTTAACAGAACACGAGCGCTGGTCACTTGCTTTTTATATTGGTCAAATAGCTGTTCAGGAAGAAGAAGCCGCTGCGGGCTCTGCGTTATGGGAGTCAAAAGGTCATCATTTACTATCTACTGTAGAGCAATTAACGACCTTAACACCCGCGCAACTTGAAGCATCGTCTGGTAGTGATGCTGTCTTAACGTTAGCCTATTTGCGTCGTCACCCAGAAGCATTGGTGAGTAATAACCGCTCACCCCTTGACTTTAGTATTCAAGAGTTAGAAGCCAGCCGCTTAGCCTATAGTTCTGGTGAAGTTGATAAAGCGTATGACTTAGCAGTTAATGCTTATCTAGAAGGTTTTGAGCTGATTGAAAACAGCCTAGATGCTATAGACTCTGACCTACGCCGCCAAATTGAAGCAGAAATGACTACCTACAGAAACTTAATTCGCAAACAAAAAAGTGAAGCAGCTGTAAGTGCAGCTTTTACAAGCTTAAAAAGCCTGTTAGAAACAGCGAAATCATCTCTAAGCAAAACGAGGCTATCAGAAAAAACTGCTTTTATGAGTGCGATGGTTATTATCCTACGTGAAGGTCTTGAGGCACTATTAGTTGTAGCTGCATTAGCCGCTTTTTTGGTAAAAACGGGCAGACGTGAGGGACTCATTTATCTTTATGGTGGGCTTATAGTCGCCTTGTTAATGGGCGGGTTAACCTGGGTTGTTTCTACAACGCTTATTGAAATAGGTGGTGCAAGTCGTGAATTAACCGAAGGGGTCGCTGCAATAACAGCTGCTCTGGTACTGTTTTATGTGGGGTTCTGGATGCACAATAAAACCAGTGCTGCACAATGGAAGCATTTTATAGAAAGCAGCATCAAAAAAGCACTCAGTAAAGAAACATTATGGGGAATAGCCGCATTATCTTTTATTGCCGTGTATCGTGAAGTATTCGAGAGCGTACTGTTTTACCAGGCTCTCTGGGTACAAACAAATGGAGATGGTCAAAGCATGATTGTATATGGCTTGATAGTGGCCACGACAATTTTAATTCTACTCGCATGGTTGATTATGAAATACAGTACCCGCCTACCGCTTCGACAATTCTTTGCGGTTAGTGGCGGATTTATGTTTATATTAGCTGTTGTTTTTGCAGGCAAAGGTATTTCTGCTTTACAAGAAGCAGGCAAAATTCCGTTAGACCCTGTTCCCTTACCTAGTATTGAATTGCTCGGTATATATCCAAATTACCAAGGTTTAATAGTACAAAGTATGATGGTTATCTTAGCCATCCTCATGATCATCAGAGATAATCGTAAGCAGCGTAAACGACTTGAGTAATACGAAATGTGTATTAACTATGGCTTATCTCTGCCTTCAAAAATTGCGTTTATCTAGGGACAAGTAAGCTATGACAAGAAACCGGTCGATTATCGAGTCTAGCTTGAATAGATGGCATTAAAACAGTACAAATTTTGTGATGATACCCCCAAAGTATTTTAAAAAAATTAATTGACAAAGATGCTAGCATCGGAGTAAAAGGTTCATATATGAAACATATAAACCACATCATTGTTTACAGTATGCTTGTTTTAAGCATGCTTGTTCTGCCCATGCAGAATGTGTGGTCAATGGCAAATATGTCGCCATGTGACATGGATATGTCTTCTCATGATATGAGCAATATGGACATGTCTGGTTGCTCTACTTCTATGGGTGATTTATCGTCAACAGATATTGTTGCTGACATAGATTGTGGTGACAACCATTGTAATAAGTGTTTCCACTCATCATCTTTTATCCTAACGCCTAGCGCTGTATTAAAGAAAAATATCAATCGCTACTTTTTTGCTGTTTTTGAAAGCAATTACCTAAGTTACTTTGCTCCTTTAGACTCACCTCCCCCTATTATTTCCTGATTTTTTTAACTGGTTTACTGGTTACTTGCCTAATCAGTAAAAGTTTAATGAGTTGGGTCGTGCTTTTCGGCTCAATAATCAGGAGATCACAATGGTATTTAAAGAACTATTCCCTCAGGGAAACATAAACTCGTCACGTCGTCGTTTTGTTACAGGCGTTGGATCTGGTTTATCAGATGTCGAACTGGGGTTAAGGCTTCGCTATGAAATAAAGCGCGAATTTGCACCGTATATTGGTGTCAATTGGACGAGTAAGTATGGAAAAACAGCTGATATAGCGAAGTTGGCGGGTGAAGATAAGGCGGATACACAATTTGTAGTGGGTATTAGAGCGTGGTTCTAATGCAGTTACTAGAGATAACTTTAATTAAACAATACAACTAAGGATAGATAAATATGATGATTATTAATTTTATTAACAACACTGAAGAAAACTCGACATTACCGATTAGACTACTGTTTGTCGCATTATTAAGTTTCGTTTTATCAGCACCTGCTTATGCAGGTGGTTCTCACGGTGGGCATTCTAGTAGATCAGAGAACTCCTATAAAAAGCCTGCTAAACAAGTGTATTCTGAAAAGTATACGCGTCACGCTGAAGGGCATGATAAAGATGAAAGTCCTGTAGGGCGGCCTGCTGCTCAGCAAGAGGCGACAATGTTAATAAACGTAGCTGCATTCGATACGATGCGTTATGCGTTTTCACCAGCACCATATATAAAACCGGGTGATGTTGTGAAGTTTGTTATTACCAACAAAGGGGGAATTCCTCATGAGTTTTCCATTGGTGATGAGCAAGAACAAGCCAAACACCGTGAAATGATGCAGAAAATGCCCAAAATGGTTCATCAAGATGCCAGCACCGTAACAATAGAGCCGGGTAAGACAGAAGTTCTTACGTGGAAGTTTAATACAGCAGGAGTTGTGATTGCATGTAATATTCCAGGACATTTTGAGGCAGGGATGTTTAAAAATATAACCTTAAATTAATGAAATTGGCCCAGTACACATGTGCTGGGCTATTCATCTAAAACGTGTTCGGCTTTTAAAATTGACAAGGAGTTAAGACAATGGTCATTGAAGACATAATGACAGGCACTATTAAAACTCTTGAGCAAGTAATGAGAAAAGCAGGCGGCGATATTTACCCATTGTTGATAATGCCGCTCAGTGTGTCGGTACGTTGAGCACTCTTGACTTGGTTCGACTTCATAATCTTGAACGTTCGATATCTAATGAGCTGCAGGCATAGTTGATCTGTTCCGAGCCCGTTATAGAAATTGGGCCTTACCAATCGGTTATAAAAGCCATCAAATTAATGGCCATTAAAAATGGCTCTTCACCTAGTAGTTATAAAAGATGACGGTGTGATTGGTGTTGTTTAATCCGTGGATATTTTAGAAAAATACCTATTAACTCTAAAGATTTGATGTGGTTTATAAATTAAAGGTACATGCAACAAATCCTTAGATACCGACATAAGGTTTTTGCGAAATCTCAAATGATCATTTCAATGACTGAAAAACATGAAAACAACTACCAACCATTATTAGAGGATTTTTAATTGCTCAAAACTTCATTGGTTGCTACCACGGCTATGCTACTTTGGGCTATTTGTTATCCATTAATTACCTTAAGCCTACCTTACGCACCTATCATGCTAACAGCCTTTCTGAGAGCGGCCTTAGCCGGAATGATTCTTATTGTTTTAGCGAAGCTTCTGGGAAGAAGTATGCCAAAGGGACTAACGGTATGGATACATATCATCGTCATTGGCCTTACAGCAACAAGCATTGGGTTCTGGGGTATGTTCTATGCAGGTAGTTTGATTTCACCGGGGCTAGCCACAGTAATCACCAACACTCAGCCAATGATAGCTGCTGTATTCGGTTGGTATTTCCTTGACGAACGCCTTAGTAAGACATCCGCAGTTGGTATTATCGCTGGTTTTATCGGCATTCTAATCATCAGCGTAGAGACCGTTTTAGTCGAAAACAGCCAGATGATTGTCGGTATCCTCTATATTCTTATAGCTGCAACAGGAGTAGCTATCAGTAATGTTCTCCTTAAGAAACTTTCGAATAAAGCCGACATCTTATACACAGTAGGGTTTCAGTTATTAATTGGCGCTATACCACTTGGCTTACTAACTGTTAACTTGCCCGACAATTACCAAATCCCACTTAACTTGAGCTATTTATCGGTTCTACTGGCTCTTGCGCTCCTTGGGACTGCTTTACCGTATATCTTATGGTTCTGGTTAATGGATAAAGCTCCTTTATATAAGTTAAATGTATTTAGCTTCTTAACTCCTATATTTGGCCTTATACTTGGCTCGGTATATTTTTCCGAATCACTGTCGCTGTATCAATGGGGTGGCGTATTTATAATCGTTGTTGCCATTTTATGGGTAAACAAATTTAGTAAAAATAAGACATTGGTTTAAACAGTCACTACCGACTTTCAAAGCAAACCATCACGCTGATTTCTATCAAAACAAAGGGTATTGCTAATCCCTTATTTGGTATTTATGGAGAAAAAACCTTTCGCCAACAAAAATAATAATAATTCCAATCACTGCCACATAGATCACCATCATATCCGTTTGTGCTTTTATCACCAGGAATGCGCCAAGTACGACCACATCAGAAATCATAGCTAAAACAAGAATTAAGGCATTAGCATTAATCTCTTTACGTAAATAGCGAAATACACCCCAATGCACAGCAATATCCATCACCAAATAAAAAATGGCACCTAGCGAGGCAATGCGCGTCAAATCAAAAAATATCGTCAGAAAAATAGCGATTGTAACGGTGTATACCAGTGCATGCTTCTGAACGCCTCCCGTCATTCCAAAATGGCTATGCGGCACCAGTTTCATATCCGTTAGCATAGTAAGCATACGTGACACAGCGAACATACTGGCAATCACACCGGAAACCGTTGCAACAATGGCTAGAGCCACGATGAACCACAAGCCGTATTCACCAAAAGCTGGGCGTGCGGCTTCTGCCAATGCAAAATCTTTTGCTGCAATGATTTCAGACAAACTGAGATTGCCAGCTACCGCTATGGCAACCAAGAAATAAATGACCACACAAATAACAATAGAGATGATGATGGCTCGTCCAACATTACGATGCGGGTCAACTATCTCTGAGCCACTATTAGTAATCGTGGTGAAGCCTTTATAAGCCAAGATAGCAAGAGCCATTGCTGCCACAAACCCTCCAGCAGGTATTTCTTCAATATTGCTGGCGGTATTTTCAAACGAAAAATCGGCAAGCCACAAGCCACCAATAGCAAAAGCCACAATGCCTCCAATCTTGATGATTGCCATTATCAGAGAAAACAGACCCACCGCGCGATTACCGGAGATATTAATCAGGAAGGCAAAAACCAGCACACCGACTCCTAAAGACGATACGACCCAGCTAGCGGCATCGGCATCAAATAATTGTACGCTATACGCCCCAAAAGTCCGAGCGACTAGACTTTCATTGATCACCATAGAAAAAGCCATCAGTAGCGCCCCTGCGGCTGTTATCGTTCCTTTGCCGTAAGCTTTCTGTAGAAACATAGCGATGCCCCCAGCTGATGGATAAGCATTGGACATTTTCACATAAGAGTAGGCGCTAAAAGCAGTCACTATGGCTGCACCCAGAAAGGCGAGAGGAAATAACGGCCCTGCCAGTTCAGCGATCTGTCCCGTCAGCGCCAGTATACCCGCACCAATCATAACCCCTGTGCCCATTGATACTGCGCCTACAAGTGTCAGGCTGTTTTCTTTGTAATCTGATTTATTTTGGTGTCCTGAATGATCCATTATAACTACCCTCTTAGTTTTATAATTAACCCTATGTAGCGTCCTTCAAATGATCTTCCTCGTTTTTTTCTGTACAACAACATGGCTTGGATTCTTTTTTTACCTCCACCTTCTCTTGTTTCTCAGAACCACCACAGCAACCATGTGACACAGGTTGCTCAATACTTTTATTATCTTTTTTTTCAGTCATAAAATTTCTCCTTGCTTAAATATTAAATACAGTCCTCAATCGGTGAGCCACTTTCATCAAAATGCTTTGGATTGCGCAATAAAACCTTTCCACTGAGATTTGTTAGGGAAAAACATCGGTACTTTTTTTTGATAAGCGATGTATTCATCACCAAATTCTGCGATCACCGCCCGCTCCTCTCGCTTGGATAACCGGTAGTAAATGAACACGATGACCGGTAAAAGGCCAACAGAAAAGAGAGTCGGCCAATGCACCACACCCTCACCAAATAGCGCAATAAACAATCCGGTATATTGCGGGTGCCTCGCAAAAGCATAAAGGCCATCCGTCACTAGTTTTTTCTCTTCTCGTGCTTTGTAAACCTGACGCCAACCTTGAAAAAACAGACCAATACCCAAAAAAAGCAATCCGTACCCCAAAACCATTGAAATCATCATCCCTGTTTCCCCCATGCCAAGCAGGGAAGACCATAAATTAGCATTAAGCTCAGTGCGGTCGAGCCCACCAAAACGTGCCAACAAATAGATCGTTAAAGGAAAACCATACATTTCAGCATAGAGCGCGATAATAAAAGCTTGGACAACTCCCGCGCCCGCCCATTCTCGCCATGTTTTCGGCGCCAAGTATTTATATAAAACCCATGACGCCACTACAATCATAATAACTGCAAGAATCCATACACCCGAGTGCGCGATTAATTCATTCATATAGTATTCCTCTTAATAATTTCATACTCGTTACTGCTAATCAGTCAAAAAATTTATCATGGCCAAACAAAGCATAAAGCTATGTGCTGGTAGCAAGTCAAACCTATTTTCCATTATGCAACTTATTCACCCTGACCTTTACGCACTAGAATAGTGCCGGCCGCGAAAGTACCACGTTGTCTCAATCGCACCATACAAACAGGTCGCTACTAGAAGGACCAGCATAATCGAAAGTATTTCCATACCTGTTTATTTATTCAATCATCATAAGCTACGTCCAAAAAAGCAGCTTCCGTTTGCCAGTAAGAACACTCAAAGTTCATCATTAAAATGCATGTTTTACACCTCATTTTTATTCCTTTCCTTTGGTATGATTAAGTTCTGCTGCACCTTTATCGATAAGTACAGCACGAGTATGTTGCGCTATAACTCGTTCCTCATCAGTGTGGATAACCCACGCGGATACAGCACTGCCTTCAGCGCTTATACAAGGTCTATTGTGTGCATTGGCAGAAAGGTCAATTTGCACACCCAGCCAAGCCGCATGTCGACAAATGAGTTCTCGAACGGGTACTGCATGCTCTCCGATACCTCCAGTAAACACCAGCGCATCCAGACCACCCAGAGCGGCCGCCAGTGAACCCAATTCCCGGCCTATACGATAAGCAAATAGCTCGACAGCCTCCTTCGCCTGTGGATTCGAACTGGCCAGTAATTGACGCATGTCATTACTGACACCAGAAACGCCAAGTAAGCCCGACTGGTGATACAGCAAATCCGCAACCATAGCACTGTCCATATTTTTTTCATCCATTAGATAAAGCACTACTGCAGGATCCAACGAGCCACAGCGTGTACCCATTGGTAACCCATCAAGTGCGGTAAAACTCATAGTGGTCGCTATACTTGTTGCATTGTGTAATGCGCACATGCTGACACCATTCCCCAGATGTGCAACAACAACCTTGCCAGAAGCCGTTTCGCCAAGGTAGGTAGGCAAAACACTGGCGATGCTTTCATAGGAAAGCCCATGAAAACCATAACGTCGAATACCTGCATTCATTAGGTGTCTAGGCAAAGCAAATTGTTGGGCTATTTCAGCTTGGCCACGATGAAACGCCGTATCAAAACATGCCACTTGAGGTACGCCGGGAAACCGATCGGAACACATCCGAACCCCAGCTAGGTTGTGCGGTTGATGTAAAGGTGCCAGTGGTATCAATTTCTCCAATTGAGCCAGTGTATCGTCATTGATGAGAGCGGGGCTTGAAAAACTCAAGCCACCGTGGACGATACGATGGCCAACAGCAACAATAACACCCGGACCGACTGTTTCCTGAACCCATTTGATCAATGCATACAGTCCGTCAGCATGCGTCAAGTTGGCAGTTAAGGCTGTTTCGAGTAATGGCATGCCCGCATGATCGAAGGCGCTTAGATATCCGTTATGACCAATACCCTCAACCTTACCATGACCCAGTAATGGTAAATATTCCGAGCAGGTGAACAAGGAAAACTTTATGTTCGATGAGCCGCTATTAATTACCAGAATAATGTTGTTCACCTCGGTTATCTATTTTCGTAGCGATTCAGATCAAACAACCCAGATAAAATAGGTTTGTTTCGTTTGTACTCATCCTGAAACCAGTCTGCCATCTCCCAGAATTCGGGATTAGTACGTCTAACACCGTACTGATCAATAAACTTTTCATAATCTCCACGATCACGGATAGCGGCGCAGTTTTTGGCGAAATCATCAAGTTCTGACAGCGCTACGGAAAAAAAGAAATTAGGGTAGGAACCTTCCTGCCACTTCACTACGGTCATCGTATCGCGGTCGATATCTGAGCGATCTCGTTCATGTCCATCTGCAAGAAAAGAGGTGACATTCTTGTAAGCCTTGTTGCGAACTAGTGTGTAGACCAGATCCTGTTCTGGGCTGTCCATCCTGACCCGCACAAAGGCGACATCGGAAAAGGCGTGCAAGTTTGTGCCCTGCAACTGTGCAATCTGTTGCATGGCGCGATCAGCACGTTTCTCAGCTTTTTGTGATGATAAATTCTCACAATTAATACTGCCACACTGGTTCATGGCTTCTGCCTGATAAGCCATACTGGCAAGCCTACCCTTGATACTCTGATAAAGTTCTTGCTGCGGATCAGCCGTTAAGTAACCACTGATAGATTCGGTGCTCAACCATTCTTGTGGTGCAGAAAACAACTTTTGAATACTACTGCGCTGACCAACATACCAAGCGTCACGCACTTCCTTTCGACGGTTTACGGGGAGAAAAGCCAAGAAATAATCCTCCCCTTCCATACGTAAGAAATCCATGTAGATTCTAGTACTCATTCGATGCCCCATGTTGCCGAAGACGTTAAAATTGGCCACCAGCAGATAATGAATGCGTTCAAGCAATGGATAATCAATAACCCAGGCCGTTTCTGGGTTTCCGCCTACCAGACCATAGGCCACCGAGCCACTATCGAAATGCCGAAAAACGGTCAGCGCTGCATTGGGGTTGTTACCGTCACCGTCCCAGATAAAATCCATCGCATGATCCAGATCGTGAGTACCGATGGTTCTGAACCAGGCCTGCTTGCTCTCCATGTAACTCCTCTGCCCTTTCCAATAATCCGTCCAGATACGAAGAAAATCTAGGTTGCTACCTCCATCTGCGGGAATCTGTAGTTCATCGGCCATAGTTCCGATGAATTGGGTATTGTTGGTAATAATCGGCTGATTAGGGTCAAAGAACATCACCCAGAACTGATCTTCAATCACATCCAATGCGATCTGTCCCCGACAAGCCGGCCCTTTAATGAAACCCTCGATAAAAAAGTGCGCGTCATCCAATAGAAAACGGTAACGCGATGTAGCAGGGATCGCGGCAAACACTTTGAAGGGGTTAGAAGAAATCTCTGTTTCATAGGACGGTAGTTGATCCACCTCATAATCATTTGCTAGGAAAAGTTCACGATAACGCTGCATACGCCCTTCGGAAAACTCGTAAACGATGTGGTTCTTAGCCACAATAGTCGGGTGATATCTCAGCAGCCGGTAGTAAAATGGTGTATCCCCTGGATCATCATGTGGCAGCACCGTCGGAATCTCATCGACAGTCTCTCCAGACGGCGTAGTAGAACGTACCAAACGGTAGAACTCTCGTGTTGGCGATTCCGAAAAATGAATATGAGCATGAAATAGATGTTCATACAGATAGCGGCTGACCAGCCGTTGCTTTCGGGAGGATTGATTTAGGAAACTCTCCCACTGTTCGATCTGCGGCAACACTGCGGCAGAAGGCCCGGGTAGGGCCACTGTCGGCATATCCTGTGCCAACCAGGAAACCAAGGTTCGATATTCCAACGCTGATAGGTTTGGCATCGCATAGGGCATACCCCACATAGGATGATCCCTGGCATAATCGCTTATCTCCCCCAGTGTCGGGCAGGTCTGTTTTCGATCAAGTCCCAAGGAAATGCTATCTGGCAACAAGCCTGCACGGGGCTGTGGGTTTTCTTGCTTGAGACGCAAAAGATGATATAGCACCGAGTTTTTCAGATTATTCTTAGGACTCTGATCACCCTCATTGCGTATTGAAAAAAAACCGCGAGAACGCCATTCTGCAGTACTTTTTGCGTCCACCAACAGGCGTGTCGGTTGCATTTCTGTAATACGTTTAGGTTCGTATATGCGCTCTTCACTAGCACCTCGATGCATGCCTTCGATCGAGGAGAGTTTCAACTGACAGGGCGCATCAAAGCAACCGTGGCATACCACACAGCGTCGGTCTAAAATAGGTCTGACTTGCTCTGCCAAGACCATCGGTGCATCCAATTGAGCTAACGACAACTCCATGTCAACAGTTACGAACTCGCTCTCCTGGCTGTCTGGTAGCTCCGACAGGGAATAGACAACAACAATCGACAACAGGAAAACAAACACCATTATCTGTGCCCGTTTGCTGATGACTATTTTTTGCAGCAACGATTTCATCGAGGCGACCACTTCCAGTCACGAATTTCTGCCATATCCTCACCGTATTGCACGATGTAGTTTTTATGTTCGATAAGCTTGTCACGCATCAACTGTTTGATATAAGCCGCATCCGCACCCAGTTTCGGCAGCTGGTCGATCACATCTTCAACCAGGTGAAAACGATCCAGGTCATTTAGCACCGCCATATCGAAAGGCGTCGTGGTCGTGCCCTCTTCCTTGTAACCCCGTACATGCAAATGATGATGACATAGACGGCGATAGGTCAGGCGGTGAATCAGCCACGGATACCCATGATAGGCAAATATCACTGGTGTGTTGGCGGGAAATAATGCATCGAAATCTTTGTCTGGCAGACCGTGGGGGTGTTCGCTCTGCGGTTGCAGCGTCATCAAATCCACTACATTGATCACCCTGACTTTCAACTCGGGAAGGTGTTGCCTCAGCAAATCCACTGCTGCCAAAATTTCCAGCGTGGGTACATCTCCGGCACATGCCATCAGCACATCCGGTTCGCCGCCTCGATCATTACTAGCCCATTCCCAAATGCCAATTCCTACGCTGCAATGTTTAATCGCGGCATCCATGCTGAGCCATTGAAGTTGTGGCTGTTTGCCTGCAACGATGACATTAACTAAATTTTTTGAACGTAAACATTTGTCGCTAACACACAGCAGGGTATTAGCATCAGGAGGCAGATACACTCGAATAACATCGGCCTTCTTGTTCACCACATGATCGATGAAACCGGGGTCCTGGTGGGAAAAGCCGTTGTGATCCTGGCGCCAGACATGAGAGGTCAGCAAATAGTTCAGCGAGGCAATCGGCCGACGCCAAGGAATTTCCTTACTCGTCACCTTGAGCCACTTGGCATGCTGATTAAACATGGAGTCGATAATATGGATAAAAGCCTCATAACAGGAAAAGAGGCCGTGACGACCTGTAAGCAGATAGCCTTCCAACCAGCCCTGACATGTATGTTCGCTGAGGATCTCCATGACACGTCCATCAGTTGCAAGGTATTCGTCTTCCGGCAAGGTCTCTGCCTGCCATGCACGATTGGTAACTTCAAACAAGGCACCGAGGCGATTGGAGGCGGTCTCATCAGGACCGAATACACGAAAGTTTTTCGCCTTCGCATTAAGTTTCATGACATCGCGCAACAACTTACCCATAGCACGTGTCGCTTCATCCGTACTCTGACCGGGGTGTGTCACGTCCAGAGCATAATTACGATAATCCGGCATAATCAAATCTTTCAGTAACGCACCCCCGTTTGCATGGGGATTTGCCCCCATGCGTCTTTCACCCTCTGGTGCCAACTCGGCAAGCTCTTTACGTAATGCACCGTTATCATCGAACAATTCGCCCGGCTTATAACTCTTCAACCACTGCTCTAGCAGTAGCAGATGTCCCGGTTGGGTAGCAAGATTACCAAACGGTACCTGATGAGAACGCCAGTAATCCTCGGCTTTTTTTCCATCAACCTCTTTTGGCCCCGTCCACCCCTTGGGTGAACGCAGTACTATCATGGGCCAACGTGGCCGAACCCTGCTGACATGAACTCTTGCTTCTTGCTGAATTGTTTTGATCTCTGCGACAACTGTTTCCATTGTTGCTGCCATTTTCTGGTGCATAGCTTCTGGCTCAGAACCTTCTACGAAGTAAGGTTTATAGCCATATCCGATAAAAAGCTTTTCTAATTCATCATGACTGATGCGTGAAAGTACAGCGGGATTGGCAATTTTGTAACCGTTAAGGTGCAATATGGGTAACACAACACCATCGCTCACCGGGTTAAGGAATTTGTTGGAGTGCCAGGCCGTCGCCAACGGACCAGTCTCTGCCTCCCCGTCACCCACCACACAGGCGGCAATTAAATCGGGGTTGTCCAACACCGCGCCAAAAGCATGGGAAAGCACATAACCCAGCTCACCACCTTCGTGAATAGAACCCGGCGTTTCCGGAGCCACATGACTGGGAATGCCACCGGGAAAAGAAAACTGCCTAAACAATTTTTTCATTCCCTCGGCATCCTGACTGATGTTGGGATAGAACTCGCTATACGTCCCTTCAAGATACGTATTTGCCACCAGACCCGGCCCACCGTGTCCAGGGCCAGCGAGATAAATCATACTTAAATCATCCCGCTTGATCACACGGTTCAAATGCACATAGATGAAATTTAGCCCTGGCGTAGTGCCCCAATGTCCGAGCAATCTCGGTTTAACGTGCTCAAGTGTCAACGCCTCTTTGAGCATTGGATTGTCTAATAAATAGATCTGACCCACTGAGAGATAGTTGGCAGCACGCCAATAAGCGTTAGTTAGCTGCACCTCTTCTTCTGAAAGAGGCTCACATTGAATGCTTGTTGACTGTCTAGTGGTATCACTCACAATTACCTCCTTTTAGGCATCCCTTAAAAATTAAGTTTCTACAGTGATCACTAAAATTTATGAATTTGACCGAGTACGACTGTCACACCCATAGCTCCAACACAAAATGACGCATCACTGCTTTCAACACATCACTACGCGTAATGATTCCAGCTATTACTCCTTCGGTGACAATTGGTAACGCACCGATACGCTGCTCTACAAACAAACGGGCTACATAGCGAACGTCCGTATCCCCGCTTGCCGTCAATACCGGTGACTGCATCACATCTGTAACGCGCTTAACTTTATGAGCCTCTGCTAGCTGTTGATAGCTCTCTGTAATGCCGGCCAGGTGACGCAATACGTCCCTTTCCGAAACAATACCTACCAACTCCCCAGTTGATGAAACTACAGGCAGGTGGCGCAACTGGCTTGATCGGAACAGTGTCAATGCCTTACTGGTTGTCGCTTGCGGGTCCAACGTCACCACAGGGGAGGTCATAATATGTTCCGCTAGTACAACATTAGGCGTTCGCGGCACATGTTTGATAGATTGATATGCCTGCGCAGCATCGTGCTGCTGACCATGCTTCACAGGATCATTACGATGCTCTGTTTCATCAAGACCGTGAATAGCATCAACCGCATCGGTTTCCTTAACCGCCGATTTTTTGAAAACTCTCCCAAATGGCATTTGCTCATGGATAGAAAGCCCTTGCACAAAAAAAGTCATAGCTTGTTGTAGATCACAACTAAAAACCAACCTATAACACCGGCTGTAACCGCCCATCCAATCAAGCCTGTGACAACTCCTGTAGACGAAAGCTGCCAACCCAATGATGTCATATCAGCATGGAGCATCTCACCTGCAATGCCCATTGTCATTTTAGGAAAAAGCCAAACAAGCAGGCTACAAACAAGCCATATAACAGAAAAACTTATTGCTGAAGCCAAACCAAATTTGTATGCATTAAGCGTCATAAAACACCTCCTTTCACAGACTATTAACCTTTGCTACACCACGCGCCATATTTCCGAAGGAAAACAGGCGGCATCTAATTTACCTTACATATCTTGTAACCGGTTGGCACTATGCGACATCTGCATAGCTTCATGTTCTTCCAAATCCAATAATTGACTAAGCAATTCTATAGCCTCAGGCATATCTGCTCTACTATGTAAATAACGATAGAGTTCAATCACCTGTTCATGCTGACTTAATGTCTCGGCAATAATTTCTTCAGTGTTCATCTGAGCAAACACCTTCTTGCACTCACCATGAAGTTCTACAAGGTGTTTATCGATGTATTCAATACACCAGGTATTCAAAGCGTTGGTACTCGCTGTTTCCTGAAATCCATCTAAAACTTTCACCAGTTTTTGCTCATGATCGGCAAGATAGTCGAGCAAAAGTTTAGCCCGTGCACTCTCATTTTGGTCAGCACAATGCTGCATACAACTAGCCAAATACTGATGAGCTTCTTGTGTCCAATTGATAACGTCTTTTAAGTTTTCTACTTACATAATTTTATCCTCTATATTGTTAATATGTTGTGATAGCCAGCGACATCTACATTAAAGGTCGTAGTATGACGCAAATGATCTCGCATCCCTCCCAATGCACCCAGATCTCCATGAACGAGTTGAATTTTCAAATCATATGGTTGCCTTGACTGTTTTAGCCAATGTTCAATACCCAAATAATCACCCTGTCCCGATAAACTACTCATTGCCTTATCAATCCTTATTATCAGTGCTGGAAACGCACTGACCTTCCCACGGCCAAAGCCTACCCATCGCCAAAAAGGTAAATGATGCCGACCATGTTATTAAGAAGAAGCCATTCAGCGCCTCTATAGCCGTTATAAAGCGTATATGCCCCACAGGGTGAATATCACCTAAGCCCAACGTTGTATAAATAACACATGAGTAATATAAATAATTCATTGCCCCACCTATTGGCGCCCCTTTAAAAAACCCCAGATCAAAGGTAGTCACTGATAAATTATAAATAAGCGAATAAAACCCAATTTCAACAATATGTGCTAAAAACAAAAAAAACACAATAAAGAGTACTTTCCCCTGCTGATCCATTTTAATTTGTGACGAGACACTTAACCAAAGCAACACCCGATAGTGAAAAATAAAACTTAATGCAACTAGACCAAAAGACAGTGCTATAGCTAATAACATAAAGCTCTACTACCCTTCTTCCAGCAAAGAAAGTTCATCATTCTTCAACACCCGGCTTTTCTCCTGTCGTTGAAGAATAAAGCTATAAACGACGGGTAATACTAGAAGGTTGAGTATCGTCACGGTTAACATGCCGCCCAACATAGGTGCAGCAATTCGATGAGTAACGCCTGAACCGGTGCCACTACTTAACATAATGGGGATCAGCCCCGCCATCGTTGATATGGCTGTCATCGCTACTGGCCTGACTCGCTTTGATGTCGCTGATAAAACGGCAGCTTTTATTTCTTCTGTCGACAACCTCGTGCTTTTTTCTTCGCGGCGCTTACTAACTTCAGCATCAATAAAACTCAAAACTAAAACCCCGATTTCTGCAGCCATACCCGCTAACGCAATAAAGCCAACTGCAACCGCAACAGACATATTGTAACCGTTGATGTAAACCAACCAAATACCACCCACCAAACCAAACGGTATTGACATCATAACCACCACTGGCTCTATAATATTTCGAAAATTAAAATACAATAGTAAGAAAATAATAAGTAATGTTACCGGTGCCACAATGCTTAAACGTGCAGCAGCCCGCTCCATATATTCAAACTGGCCTGACCACGTCAACGTATACCCAGCTGGAATTGTTACAGCCTCATCAAGAACACGTTTTGCTTTTTTTACAAAACCACCAATATCTGATGTCGATATATCAACATAGATCCATGCGTTAGGTTTGGCATCCTCACTCTTGATAACCGGTGGTCCACGCTGGTAATCAATTTTGGCAACCATGGTTAACGGAATTTGCACACCTAGAGGCGTAGGAATTAATACACGCTTAAGCGTTTCCAAGTCATCTCGCAAACCACGTGGGTAGCGTAAATTCACAGGGTAACGCTCAAGCCCCTCCACCGTCTCCGTGACGTTTATGCCACCAATGGCACTTTGAATAACATCCTGCACATCACCAACAACAAGACCATACCTTGCTGCCTTTTCACGACTTATATCAATATCAATATAATACCCGCCAACTGCTCTATCGCCAAAGGCAGAGGTTGTGTCAGGCATGGTCTTCATTGCCCGTTCAATGTCTTTAGAAACTTTCTGTAAAACATTTAGGTCTGGGCCTGACACTTTTATACCAATAGGGGTTTTAATGCCTGTAGATAGCATATCAATACGCGTTTTAATAGGCATCGTCCATGCATTTGCAACACCTGGAAACTGTATTGCCACATTCATTTCAGCCATTAAATCCTGAGTAGTTTTTTGCGGGTCGGGCCATTGATCTTTTGGCTTCAACCTTACTGTAGTTTCCACCATGGATAACGGAGCCGCATCTGTGGCTGACTCAGCTCTACCAATTTTGCCAAAAACATGATGTACTTCCGGAAAAGTTTTCAATATTCTATCTGTTTGTTGCAATAATTCTTTGGCCTTAGTGATCGATATCCCAGGAAATAGCGTAGGCATATAGAGTATATCCCCTTCATCCAGTGGCGGCATAAATTCGCTGCCTATTTTAGAATACGGATAATAAGTAACGGCCAGCAAGCCTAACGCAACAATCAGCGTAATATTTCGCGATTGCATTGCAGCCTTTAACACCGGACTATGTAATGCATGTAACGCTCGGTTAATTGGGTTTTTATCTTCAGCAATGATTTTTCCACGCAGTAAATACCCCATCATGACCGGCACCAACGTAATAGCTAAAATTGCTGATGCCGCCATTGCATAGGTAGCCGTAAACGCAAGCGGGCTAAACAATCGACCTTCTTGAGCTTGCATGGTGAAAATCGGTAAAAACGATACCGTTATAACCATTAGCGAAAAGAAGAGTGCAGGACCCACCTCTCGGCAAGACTCACCAATTATTTTCCAATGCTCAGCGTTTGTTAACTCACTACCTTTTTTTTCATTTGCAAGTGCAAGACGGCTATGGGCATTTTCTACCATAACAATTGCGCCATCAACCATTGTGCCGATAGTAATCGCTATACCACCCAATGACATAATGTTCGCGTTCAAACCCTGAAAACGCATAACAATAAAAGCCATCAGAATACCCAAAGGTAGCGTGATAATAGCTACAAATGCAGACCGAGCATGCAATAAAAACAAAATAACGACCAAACTAACGATCACTAATTCTTGCAGCAATGAAGTATTAAGGCTATCAACCGCCCGTTCAATCAAATCCCCCCTGTCATAAACAGGGACTATTTCGACACCTTCTGGAAGCCCTTCTTTAAGTTCTTCAAGCTTTTGTCTGACTGCTCGAATTGTGGCCAGTGCATTTTCACCGAAGCGCATAATGACGACCCCTCCGGCAACTTCACCCTCACCATTTAAATCAACCAGCCCCCTTCTTAATTCAGGGCCGATCTGAACACGCGCTATATCCTTTAAACGTATCGGCGTTCCATCCGTATCAACACTAATAGCTATTTCATTCAGATCCGCTATGGATTGTATATAACCCCTACTTCGCACCATGTATTCTGTTTCAGCCATTTCTACCAAACGACCACCCACATCATTATTTGACCTTTTTATGGCCATTTTTACTTTTTGCAATGGAATGTTGTACCGAAGCAATGCATTTGGATCCACTTCTACTTGATACTGTTTAACATAACCACCAACAGAGGCCACTTCAGCAACGCCATTAACGGTTTGTAGTGGGTAACGGAGATACCAATCTTGTAATGAGCGCAGCTGAGCTAGATCATGTTTACCAGTCTTATCTACTAGCACGTACTCATAAATCCAGCCTACACCCGTTGCGTCTGGACCAAGTGTTGGCGTAACGCCTTGAGGTAAACGACCGCTAACATAATTCAGTGATTCAAGAACTCTAGAGCGGGCCCAGTACATATCCGTTCCATCTTCAAAAATGATGTATACGAAAGAGATACCAAAAAAGGAATAGCCTCGAACAACCTTGGTTTTAGGTACAGCCAACATAGCGGTTGTTAAAGGGTATGTCACTTGATCTTCCACCACTTGCGGTGATTGGCCAGGAAAATCTGTAAAGATAATGACCTGCACATCTGACAGGTCGGGTATAGCATCTAATGGCACATTCTTATAGGCATAAAAGCCTGTTAAGGCAATGATGACTGTCGCAATCAATACCATAAACCGATCACGCAAAGAGGCATTAATAATGGCATTAATCATTAACATCACCCTCTTTCATTGATTCTCCGTTAACCCCATTATGTTTCATGACAGCTGTATCAGCAGTACCTTGATTTTTCTTTTTTCTGACTTTTAAAGAATCCATCATCTTATTAGTCGCTTCTCGTAGTTTAGATTCAGAGTCAACTAAAAACTGTGCAGAAGTAACCACTTCATCACCTTCTTTAATGCCGCTAAGAATAGCAACCTCACCATCTGATTCGACGCCTAAAGTTACAATCCTTGGTTCAAACTTACCGGGCTCACGTACAATAAACACCTGCACCCGACCGCCTGAACGAACAATGGCTTCTGCAGGGATAACTAACGAATCATCTATGGGGTCGGCCTTAATACTCACGTCTGCAAACATATCGGGGCGTAATAATAAATCATCATTATTGAAAACCATTCGCACCTTTGTCGTTCTGGTTTTTGATTCAGCATAAGGGTAAATATAGGCTACAGAGCCTGTAAATGTTTTACCAGGTACTGAAGCTAATGTCATTTCAACTTCATCCCCAAGTTTCACCCACGGTAATTCGTATTCATAAACGTCCGCATAGACCCAAACCTGATTCAGGTCAACTAACATGTACAGCTCTGTCTTTGGCGTGACAAACTGCCCCTGTCTTGCGCCAATATTAATCACCGTGCCTGCAGTTGAAGTATGAATATGAAGACTCTTCTTTATTTTTTCAGTTCGTTCCAATGCCTTTATCTGATGTTCTGGCACATCTAAAAAACCAAGCCTTTCACGAGAGCTTTTTACAAGTTCTTGCGCGCCTGTCCTTATTTGTTCAAAGGGACTTTTTTCTAATGCCGCTAAATTACTTAACGCTAACAAATATTCCTGTTGGGTTGACACCAATTTTGGAGAATAAATAGTCAATAAAACATCATCTTTTTTTACTAGCTCACCTGTCTTATCAACCCTAACATTCTCAACCCAGCCCTCAACTTTTGGGTGTATTCTAACCATGCTTTCTTCATTAAAACTAACCAATCCAACAGCGCGCACTGTTCGTCCTAACGCCATCTTTTTAGCAAAAGCAGTCCGTACGCCAATGTTTTGAACAACGACCGGATCAATTTTCACCATACCCGCAACATCACTCTGTTCTCCATCAGCGTAAACAGGAACATAATCCATTCCCATGTTGTCTTTAGCAGGTACAGGAGATGTCACTTCTGGGTTCATTGAATTTCTATAAAACAAAATCTCCCTTCCCTGTTCACCAACATTGCCTTGTTCTATATTGTTGCTTGATAATTGGTATCCAACACCCACACCAATAGCCAACATTAAGATTCCAATTACTAATTTAGACTTATTCATTAATTAATTACTTCCTCACCTGTTGCGGCTTCTAATCTGGCTAACGCCTGTTTTGCATCACTCAATGCTTTCCAATATTGCAACTCATAATTAAAAAGCGTTATTTGGCTTCTAATAAGGTTTAGAAAATCAACCTCACTGACTTGATACCCAGCCAGCATAGAACTAACTGTTTGTTGGGCTTGCGGAACAATACCTGTGCCAAACAAAGAAAACTGCTCCTTGGCCTGCATATAGTCCGTTACGGCCGAACTAATCTCTCCGCGAACGACGCTCTTTTGATCCGTGAATTCGTAACGAATTTTTTGTAATTCGTAACTTTTTTGATTGACCGCTTTAGACTGTTTACTATCAGCATACAAAGGGATTTTTATACCCACCATCAGTGACAAGAAATTAGACCTTGAGCCCCCAACAAAAGGCGTGTTATCTCCCGTTCTATCACCATAAGTCATGCCCAATTTAAAGTCTGGGTAGTGGTCACGATTTGCCAAATCTAAACGTGTTTTTGCACTCTTAATTTTTACTCTTACTTGTTTTAGCACAGGTCGTTTTAAGTCAGCCGCCTCATACAACTGTTGCTCCATAGGAAGGCTCAGTAATTTCTTTGATACTTGATTGGGTAAAAGCAACGTATCCTTGGCAGGCTGGTCCATCAGAATATTAAGGCGAATAGCTTGGTTCCGTCGAATAGCCTTTACCTTGATTTCTTGATCAAGCAATTTAGATAACTCCAGTTGAGACAACAATACATCTTGTTGAAGCCCTTTCCCGGTTTCATATTTTACTTTGGCAATAGTAATAAATTGCTTTAATAATGATTTATTAATCTCAATTGTTTCCAGTGCACGATCTAAGTAATACAGTTGCCACCAGTTACTTTTCACTTTTTTTATTAATTGCAACCTAACCTCATCAACCAAATACCCCGCACCTATTGCATCAAATTGTGCTGCTTCTTCTTTTAGCCCAAGTTTTCCAGGAAAAGGTAACTCTTGACTAAAACCAATTTGAACCTGAGTCATCGGTTCCTGGTCTCTAGCGAAGGTATCCGTTGGAAAATTCATGGCATTAAAACTAATCGTCGGGTCTGGTAATGACCCAACTTGCGATGGCACTTCGCCAAAAGCCTTATAGCGTTCTTTCATCTGAGCAAGATTTGGGTTATCTCTTACTGCTATAGCAACGGCTTGCATTTCAGTTAATACTAAATCATCTACCTGCTCCCCTGCCTGTAGGATATTGGCGTTTAACGAAACCAAAACGACAAGCATGCTAGCCCAGCGTCTGGGCGTAAAACCATTGACTCTTAAATTACGATTATCAAACTTCATAAATATTCCTAACCATGCCCCTAAATATAGCTTAAATGCAGAATGGATGCGAGGCCAAAATTCTCCAGACCCGCAACCTACAGAAATTCACCGACCTGGCGGTGGTTTATGACAACTCCACGGTTTATGTTTTGCATTATCTTTTATATTGTCATCCACAAACCGATAATAACCTTCTTTTAAGTCAGTCCACCAATCGTGGCTAATATCCACTCCGTGCTTTTCAAATATCTCTTCAATTCCCTGAATGCCTACTCTTGATGCATCGTAAGCTAAATTTATTACCTGTGATTTTTCATCAAATGACACGCCATCCAAACCATATAATTCGTCAATTTCTTCTACCACCGCACGAATATTTTCGGGCGTCACACTGTCAAGTTTCAAATGGCGAATGACCAAATTCACTTCGGAAACGCCTAATCTATGTTCTTTTTTACTCATAGTTTCTCTCCTAATAGCCTAAATCCTTTAATATCTCCTCATATTCTTCTTTGCATATTTCACCGTTTGCATAACGTTTATCTAGAATCTTCTTTGCCGGTATACCCTCACTTTTATCCTGCAATGACAATCTCACATTTGTGACTATTAAAACGATCAATAGCAGCAACCAAATCAGCAGATTGATAGCCAACCATCCAGTCCAGTTTTCATCATCACCTCATTGAATAGTTGTCGGGCCGTGCACAGCCCGACAACTATTCACTCTCACATCCTTAATATTTTCGTTATTACTTTTCTCTTGATTCTGACCGATTAACGACCTGAACCGCCCTCTGTAATAGAGTTTTCAAAAGCTAGATCTTGTGCTTCAGCACTGTAATCCATCATTTGAACCATCATTGTTTGCATCATCTTGATACGCTCTTCTAACAAGCCTACGCGGGTCGTCAGGTTCACAGAAGATTTACCTCCGTCGCCAATCATATGCATACCTTTTTGCATACTTTGCATATGATCTTTCATCATTTTGTGACGTTTAGTAGGGTTCTTTTCTTGTTTAATATCTGCCATTAGTTTTTGCATATCCTTCATATGATCATGCATCTGCATTTGCATCTGGCTGCTGCCATGTTTACCTTGTTTATGGTCACTTCCAGCATATACAGGGGCTGATAGAGCTGCGGTTAGTGCAATTGCTGTTATTAATTTTTTAATCTTTATTTCCTCATTTTGTGGTTAATGGCTCTGTATTGAACCGTGGTACCCATGCGGGTACTTCTTCCATGTATTGGCGATATTCATCACCAAACTCTGATATCGCTATTTGCTCTTCTCGCTTAGCGAGTCGAACGTAAACAGCAACTAAAATCGGTAACATGATCAATGTCGAAATCGTTGGCCACTGCAACCAAAACCAAACATGATCATGATCATGATAAAAACAACGTACTTACGAATCATTGATTTTCTAGCACCTTGATTGAGTCCATTCAATTAGAAAAAGTTTCTCTGATATAGCCTAACGCTGCTGATAATTCCGCATCAGAAAGGCTGCTATTACCTCCTCGCGCAGGCATTTGCATGCTGCTATTGGGGCTCTGGAAACCATTAATTATGTTATTGAGCAATTGAGCATCCGTTTTCGTTAAAGGCCCCATTTTATTTGTAAAATCAGGCACACCAGGTAACGCCCCCTTCCCATTAGCACCGTGACAGGCCATACAATTGCTTTGGTATATCTTTTCTCCTGATATCGCAGACGATGACGCCACCTTTTTAATAGTGGGCTTAACAGTTGTTGTATTTGCACTTGATATGGGTGCATTTGAAGCCTGTAAAAAAGCCAAAATATCACGCGTTTCTTGCCCGGTTAATCCTGCTCGTACCCGCATATGAAAAACTGTGGTCTTCCATTGATCATCTCGTAGCTCTGTCGGACTACGCATAGAATGACAACGTATACAGTTTTCAGACCACGCTTTACTTCCTCGAGAGAAATCGCCTGCTTTTGGGTCACTCTCCTCTTCTGACGCAAACACGACAGGGGACAACAGTCCAAAAAACAAAATCAAACAGGCCATAAAACCAACTTTATGGGTATATTTTTTATTTAAAATAATCATCTTTACTTCTCCTTAGTTAGCTAGAAACCATATGCCATTTGCAATAGGAACCGGTCATCATCTGAAAGATTCCCGCTTTCTCCATCATTAAATTCATAACTAAACTTACCTATAAAGTTATTCGTAAACAGGTAGTTTGTTCCTAATGCCCATTGGCTTTGATCTTGGCTGTTGTGTGGTGAGTCAAAATCTGTATAACGCGTAACCAGCTCCAATTTGGTGTTTTTAACTCTATAAGAACCTTGCGTATACCATGTTTCCCAGACTGCACCAGTTGATGCAGCAGTTCCTTCAGTAGATGAGCCAACTTTTGTTTCGACATATTCACCACGTAACTGGAATGATCCCAGTAGCCAATTAAAATCAGCGCCTATCACATCATAATCACGCGCACCTTCAAGGCTTAACAGATCACTGTCTCCATCTTCAACAGAGGTAACCGTTGCCTTACCTGTTGCAGCAGAAAACCCAATTTCTAGATCCGCGAACGGCAATATACCAATGCGACCACCATAGGCCTTTTCTCCATCTCCATCACTACCAAAACCTTCAGCCTCTACACCATCTAATTCGTACTCACCGTCTTCAAACTCTGCTTTTAACTCAGGTCCGTTACCTACATAAAAAGCGTAGTTAGTTCGCACACTCCCGATTGGGAAGCCACCGCGTAATTGCACACCTACTTCCGATACGGGTGCTGCGCCATCATGCCCAAATCCTGGAGGTGCTGAAGGTAACTTGTTTATCCATGAAGGATGTACGTTTTGGCGAAATTGACCAATTGGGCTCAAAAATTTACCGGCAACCAATGTCGTATAATCATTTACAAACCAGTCAATAGTCAGATATTCCATCGCCACATCTGTCTCACCATTGTCGCCAACACCAAATTCCAATTCAGCTTCTAGCATCACCAAGTCACGGTACTGAAAATGGAATATGGGTGCGAAAGTACCCGTATTAAAACTTCCATCTTCTGATTCTGCATCTGAATACCCAACATCCGCATAACCGGCAAAGTGAACCTGTGTATCAGGTGAGCGCCATTCGTTGGCCTCTGAAACTTTGTTCTCTACCACCCGAACCTCTTGTTTTGTTGCACTATTAGCCAATTGACTCTTAAGCTTGTTCATCTCAATTTGCATCTGCTCTAATCGCTGCGCCAACTCTTCGACACTTGGCGCTGCTATTGCTGTACTACACAGCACAGAACCTACGACACCAATTGATATCATTCGTGATATTTTTTTCATCATTACTCCCTCTTTTTAGTATTGGCGAACCCCATGTGGGTTCGCCAACATATTATGGATAGCCTCTCGCTAATAAGTTCTAATAACGACTTGAACCACCCTCTGTAATAGAGTTTTCAAAAGCTAGATCTTGTGCTTCAGCACTGTAATCCATCATTTGAACCATCATTGTTTGCATCATCTTGATACGCTCTTCTAACAAGCCTACGCGGGTCGTCAGGTTCACAGAAGATTTACCTCCGTCGCCAATCATATGCATACCTTTTTGCATACTTTGCATATGATCTTTCATCATTTTGTGACGTTTAGTAGGGTTCTTTTCTTGTTTAATATCTGCCATTAGTTTTTGCATATCCTTCATATGATCATGCATCTGCATTTGCATCTGGCTGCTGCCATGTTTACCTTGTTTATGGTCACTTCCAGCATATACAGGGGCTGATAGAGCTGCGGTTAGTGCAATTGCTGTTATTAATTTTTTAATCTTTATTTCCTCATTTTGTGGTTAATGGCTCTGTATTGAACCGTGGTACCCATGCGGGTACTTCTTCCATGTATTGGCGATATTCATCACCAAACTCTGATATCGCTATTTGCTCTTCTCGCTTAGCGAGTCGTACATAAATAACGACTAAAATTGGGAACATGACCAGTGTTGGGATCGTTGGCCATTGTAACAAAAAACCGAACATAATCATGATAAAAGCAACATACTGGGGGTGACGGCAACGCGCATACCAGCCCGTTGTTGCTAAAGAGCGGGACTGTTGCGCGGTATGCAATACACTCCAGGCGGCCGACAGCAAAATGAAGCCCAATATAATTAAGACATTACTAGCAATATGTAAGGGGTCAAAATGAGGGTTACCCTCAAATCCCAGCAGGGTATGAAGTAGATGGCCATTGTTGTGGGCCATGAAGTTGATTTCTGGAAAAGTCTCGGCCAACCAACCTGATAGAAAATATATCGTTAATGGAAAGCCATACATTTCCGTAAATAGAGCAACAATAAAAGCTGAAAAAGCTCCTAGGCTGCGCCAATCTGATTTGGACTGCGGCTTAGTAAAACTGAAGGCAAAGAAGATGAAAATCGCAGAGTTCAATAACACCAACATCCAAAGCCCATAACCTGATTCACCGTGCATGGTCATTCTCCTTACGAGGTTGCGGATCAGATTGTTTCTTACCTTCCTCAACACCCCGACGATAAGCTTCTTCTTCCGCGTCCTTCGACTCACCAGTATCACGATGTTTATGACCACCGTGTCCGCCATGACCTCCATGCATAAACACATGCATCAGCGGACATAACGCTAGAAGCAAAAACGGCAACCACTGGAATAAATGTTGTCGGTGTTCCACCAGTAAAAAATAACTGGCCACCCCTATCATCACGATAGATGCAAGTCCATTCGATGTAAGCCAGAAAGACCGTTGTTTATTCGCCACGACTCACCTCGAAGTACTTAAATTCACTTGCAACGGCAAGGGATTGTTCATGTACCCAGAACAACTCATCGACCGATGTGATTTCTACGAGCCCTTCACTCTCGGCACCAACATCGGCCGTCTGCATAATTAATGTTGCAATACGGCGGGCATGCTTATCACCGGTGTAAATCACAATTTGAACATGATCAACTAAATGGTCTTTTGAGTACGTATTGCTATAGTTGCCGCGCCCTTTGACTGCATGTACGGTAAATCCTGTTACACCGTGTACTTCAAGTGCTTTTTCAACCTTAACCCACTGTAATTCATCAATGATCGCGGTTATTTTTTTAATCGGCATATCAAACTCCTATATAAAATATATTAATCGACCAACAACGTGCCACGGTACATCTGCATCTGGCAGTGAAAGGCGTATTCGTCTTTGGTGCAGCTATAGCAATATTACTCAACACCGAGCTTACAAAGCCCTATTGATATTATTTGCACTCAATTTATAAGTTTTCATCAACTCTCTCCTTTATAGATTTATAGATTTATAGATTTATAAATGTATAAATGAAACTTTGGAAAATGCTTGGCGATTAACCAAGCACTTTCCTACATAATTCCAAATGACTTACTACTTATGCTCTTCCTTATGGTCATGCCCTTCTGCTTTTTTCTCTACATCTGCGTCTTCACCCGTTGGCATAACTTTTTTAGTGGGCGCGGAAGATAAGCCTTTTTGCTTTCTATGATCATGCAAAACTGCCTTTGCTTCTTCAGCCTGTTCAGAGCTAGAGTTTTCCTGATCCTCGTGCTTATCCATCTTATCAGCAACGGCCACCAAAGAAATATTCATTAAAAACACGCCTATAATTGTCACAAATAATTTTTTCATTGTCTTATCCTTACTTTTTTTAAAATATGGCTATATTCCAAGCCACCGCACCCCTCATGGGCGCCTTTCATTTTCTCATGATATCCATCACCAGAGTTTGAAATCATTATTAATCCATATATCCTTTATTTCTCTTATCAACCTCACATAAAAAACATTACTCTACTCTACTATCAATGTGCCCTTATACATCTGCATCTGGCAGTGGAAGGCGTATTCACCTTTATCCATTGCTGGCAAAATGATGGACTTCATCTTTTTAAGTGGTAATTCTTCACTGATATTAAAATCAGGAAACAACACCATTTCTGCACAAGGCGATGCATCCTTTCGCAAGAACTGAATATTGACCTGTTGGCCTGATGCAACCTTTAGTCTAGAAGGTTGGTATGTACCATTCTCAACGAGCACGGTGATACCTTGCTCCGAAATACTCACTTCTTTGGGTTTATATAACCAAAACCACCACACAATGAGAGCAATCAGTAGCACACCCAATATATTGATAATTAACATGCTTACGTACTCCTTTTAATGTTCTTGTGGTTTAAATAAACGCAGACGATTAGCATTACTCACCACGGTAAGTGAAGACAAAGCCATCGCTGCACCGGCAATAACGGGATTTAATAAAATGCCAAAAATGGGATAAAGCACACCTGCTGCGAAAGGTACACCCGCCACGTTATAGATAAAGGCACCAAATAAATTCTGTTTGATATTGCGTAACGTGGCTTTACTTACCGCTATCGCATCCGCCAAACCATGTAAGGAGCCTCTCATTAGCGTGATATCGGCACTTTCTATAGCAACATCGGTACCCGTACCGATGGCAAAGCCAACATCTGCTAAAGCCAATGCCGGCGCATCGTTAATACCATCGCCAGTCATGCCAACAGTTTCATTTTGCTTTTGTAACTCTGCTACTTTTTTGGCTTTATCTTCTGGCAATACTTCGGCAAAAAACTCTGTAATCCCTACCTTTTTTGCCACAGCTTCTGCTGTTGCTCGGTTATCACCCGTCAACATCACCACACGAATACCGTTTTGCTGTAATCGTTTAATAGCCGAGATTGAGTCTTCTTTAATCGGGTCTGCCACCGCGATAACAGCAGCTAGACTCCCATCAATTACAAAGTACATCGGCGTTTTGGCCTCCGCTGCCATTTGCTGGGCAATTTCAACCGCAGCAGCATCAACGGTAATATTTTTATCGTGCATCAACTTTTCATTACCGAAAAGTAAAGAAAGGTCTCCTACCACCCCTTCCACACCATGCCCTGAAATAGCAGCAAAATTTTCAACTTTCTCAGGCATTAATCCGCGTTCGGCGGCTGATTCAACTATAGATAGGGCTAATGGATGCTCTGAACCTGCTTCCAGACTGGCCGCTAGTTGAAGCACCTCATCTTCATCATCAGATGCATTTATTAAATGAATATTGGTGACTTTGGGTGCTCCCAGCGTAATGGTGCCGGTTTTATCAAGGATCATCGCGGTAATTTTAGAGGCCGTTTGCAACGCTTCTCCATTACGAATCAGCACGCCCGCTTCTGCAGCCTTACCCACACCGACCATCACTGACATCGGAGTAGCCAAGCCGAGGGCACAAGGGCAAGCAATAATCAGTACAGTAGTTGCCGAAACAATGGCAAACGCAACGGCCGGTTCAGGCCCAACGTTCAACCACACCAATGCGCTGACAACCGCCACAATCATCACAACCGGTACAAAATAAGCGGAGATTACATCAGCCAATCGGCCAATAGGTGGTTTTGAATTTTGCGCACGCTTGACCATCTTGATAATTTGCGCGAGCGCCGTGTCCTTACCAACATGAGTGGCTTTAAAAATAATGGAGCCATTTTTATTGATCGAGCCAGCAACCACTTCATCACCTTCATGCTTCTCAACCGGCATCGGTTCACCGGTCAACATGGATTCATCAATTGCAGACTGTCCGAAAACCACCACACCATCGACAGGTATTTTTTCACCTGGCCGAACGCGTACTTTGTCATTTAACAGCACCTGCTCAATCGAAATATCAATATCTTGGTTATCACGAATAACGCGTGCTGTTTTTGGCTGCAGACCGATGAGCCTTTTTATCGCCTCACTGGTGCGACCTCGCGCCTTCACCTCAAGTGCCAAGCCAAGGTCAATCAAACCAATGATCATGGCAGTGGCTTCAAAATAGACGTGTCGGGCCATTTCAGGAAGCGCGAGCGGAAAGAACACAACAACCATTGAATACAACCACGCAGTACCGGTACCCAAGGCAATTAATGTATCCATGTTAGCGCTGTGATTGGCAAAGGATTTCCATGCACCGACATAAAAATGCTTGCCTGAAATATACATAACAGCTGCGCATAACAAGCCGATGACTAACCAAATACCACGTTCTAGCGTGGTATCCACCGTCATAGGACCACCGGCCACACTGTAGATCATTAACGGTATACCAAGACCCAGTGCAATAGTCATTTCACGCATCAGGCGCTTATAATATGCCTCATCTGCCTGCTCTTTTTGATCCAGTAATTCGTCTTCTGAGTTTGCTTCGCTGATCCTGGCGTTGTATCCGGCTCCCTCAACCGCTTTAACAAGAGCTTCTGTCGTCACGTTACCCTCAACGGTTACAGTCCGTTGAGCAAAATTCATCACCGCATCACTAACGCCAGAAACCTGTTTCAGCGCTGTTTCAATTTTCCCAACACAACTGGCACAGCTTGCACCTTCAATGATTAACTCGTTTAAGGTTAAGTTATTTTCGGCATTCATTTCTGTTTCTTGCATACTGTTACTCCTTTCCAGATGAAGCATTAAACCCTTCAATCAGGTGACAAATCATATGGCCTGTTGGGGCTTTATTTGGCTTGGTTTGCCATTCGCCAATCGCTGACTTCATTCGGATTCTAAGCGCCAGAGTTTGCTGAAAAACCTCCTCTGTTTCTTCAAGGCGTTTCTCCAAAATCACCCTGACTAAAGGACAAGCGGTCTTACCCTTAGCTGCTTCTGTTAGTATTTGATCGATATCGTTAACCGAAAAACCCAACTTCCTAGCGCTCAGAATGAAACGCAATCGATGTTGGTCATCTACTCCATAGTGTTTATAGCCATTCGTCTCACTCTTAACAGGCGACAAAAGCCCAACACGCGTGTAATAACGCACAGTGTCTGGAGTTGTTTTCATTTCTTTAACCAATTCACTTACTTTCATTACAACCTCTCCGTTTGAAGAAATACTTCAGAAAACACAGGTTTAAAACCTGAGAGTAAAACCTCTTTCAAAAATAGCCTACACCTGTGTCTTGGACACAGGTCAAGCACATATATAGCAGAGCCGTTTTCTTTCATTACTTAATGTCCACTGTCTGGAACATCCCCGCTTCAAAGTGCCCTGGTACATTGCAGGCAGCTGGTTTACCCACTGCACTGCCTTCTGAATCATGCCGGTGGTTCTCTCCATGATCATAGGGAGAGCCTCCACCAGCAAAAGCTGTTACTGAAATAGCTCCGCTTAGCAGTACCAAGATAAAAATAAATTTAATAGCCATTATTTGATCTCCTTTAATCAATCTGTTTGTTTAAATATTGTCTGTTTTCAATTAACAAAATCAGTGATTTTTCCTTTTCAATGTGCTTGCTTCACTACTTGATCAATTGATGTTTTACGCCATAGATAATAAATAGCTGGAACAACGACAAGCGTAAGCACGACCGCGCTGACCATCCCGCCTACCATGGGCGCAGCTATACGGCTCATAACTTCCGAACCTGTGCCAGTGCCGTATAAAATTGGCAATAAACCGGCCACGATAGCGGCAGCAGTCATCATCACTGGGCGTATACGCATACCTGCACCGTGTAACACGGCACTTCGCAAAGTTCCTTCATCGGGCGAAGAGCCTTTCTCCTGACACTCTTCCAGCATTTGCACGTAGGATTGATTGAGATACACCAACATAATCACGCCAATCTCTACTGCCACACCGGCCAATGCGATAAAGCCAACCCCAACAGCAACAGAAAAGTTAAAACCCTGTATGTACATCAACCAGATACTACCCACCATTGCTAATGGTAATGTTCCCAAAATAATCCCCACTTCAACGAAGTTACGAAAATTCATGAATAACAAAACGACAATAATGCCCAGAGTTAACGGCACCACGTAGGTCAACTTTTCCTTGGCACGCTGCATATATTCGTATTGCCCCGACCAACTTATGGCGTAACCGGCTGGCAATTTGAGTTGCTCTGCGACTACTTTTTGTGCATTTTCTACATAGCTGCCAATATCAACACCTTCGATGTCGATAAAAGACCAACCATTAAGTCGCGCATTCTCACTTTTAATCCCCGGAGGGCCGTCTTCAACGAAGACATTAGCCACATCTCCTAGGGGTATGCGCTGGCCACTGGGAGTCACTATCGGCAGCAGAGACAATTGCTCAGGCGAGTTTCGATAATCCTGCGGATAACGAATATTGATCGGATAACGTTCCAGCCCTTCTACGCTCTGCGACACATTCATGCCACCAATTGCCGTAGCAACAACCTGTTGCACATCGGCAATATTAAGACCATAACGCGCCGCTTTTTCTCGCTGTATATCCACCTTGATATAACGCCCTCCCGCAACACGTTCGGAATACACCGAGGCAGTACCTGGAACATCCGCAAGAATGGTTTCCAGTTGTTGGCCTATCGCTTGTATCTCAGATAACTTCGGTCCTGATATTTTGATACCAACCGGTGTTTTGATCCCTGTAGCCAACATATCAATACGGGTTTTGATCGGCATTACCCATGCATTGGTAACACCGGGCAATTTCACCAACGCATCCAGCTCTTTTTTAAGACTTTCAGAGGTTACGCCTTCGCGCCATTGATCTTTAGGCTTCAACTGAATAAAGGTTTCAATCATGGTCAGCGGCGCAGGATCGGTCGCCGTTTCCGCCCGCCCTACCTTACCGAAAACCGTTTTCACTTCTGGAACAGTGCGGATTAATTTATCGGTTTGTTGCAACAACTCACGTGCCTTGCCAATTGAAATGCCAGGATAAGTCGTTGGCATATACATCAAATCACCTTCATCCAGTGGAGGAATGAATTCGCTGCCAATTTTGTCCAACGGCCACAAGCCAACTGCAAACACCAACAAGGCCAGCGATAACGTTGTTTTGGGGAAACTGAGAACTTTCTTCAAAACCGGCATATAACCGGCTGTCAGCAATCGATTAACCGGGTTTTTGTGCTCGGGTAACACTTTCCCACGAATGAAATAGCCCATCAGCACAGGCACCAGCGTTATTGCTAATGCTGCCGACGCCGCCATTGCATAGGTTTTGGTAAACGCAAGCGGTGAGAACATCCGTCCTTCCTGAGCCTCCAAGGTAAATACCGGAACAAAACTGACGGTAATAATGAGCAAACTGAAAAATAGTGCAGGCCCTACTTCACTTGCAGACTCGGCCACAATTTGCCAGCGGTTTTCCCGAGTTATAGGCGTTCGTTCCATATGTTTGTGCATGTTTTCAATCATCACAATGGCGCCATCAATCATGGCTCCTATAGCAATCGCAATTCCACCCAAAGACATGATATTGGCGTTCAAGCCTTGCATATACATAACGGCAAAGGCTGCCAAAATACCAACGGGTAAACTGAAAATAGCTACCAGTGATGAGCGCACATGAAATAGAAAGATGATACAAACTAGGGCAACGACAGCAAATTCTTCCAACAACTTAAAGCTTAGATTTTCGACTGCACGTTCTATCAAGCCACTACGATCATAAACAGTGACGACCTCTACGCCTTCGGGTAAGCCTTTTTTAAGCTGTTCAAGTTTGGCCTTTACGCCATCGATGGTTTTTTGTGCATTTTCACCGAAGCGCATCACAATAATGCCGCCGACAGTTTCACCCTCACCATTGAGTTCAGCAACTCCACGACGCATTTGCGGACCTGTACCAATTTCGGCAACATCTTTGAGTAACAAGGGTGTTCCGTTTTTATTAACGCCTAACGGAATATTGCCAAGGTCGCTAACATTTTTTATATATCCTGTGGCCCGCACCATGTATTCGGCTTCTGCCATCTCAACCACTGACGCACCGATTTCCTGATTGCCACGCTTGATGGCGGTCTGAATCAAAGAAAGCGGAATACCAAACGCGCGTAACTTATCGGGATTAACTTTTACTTGGTACTGCTTGACCATACCGCCCAGAGCTGTGACTTCGGAAACGCCAGGAACCGTTTGCAGCTCATATTTCAAGAACCAGTCTTGCAAACTGCGCAGTTGGCTAATGTCATGCTTACCGGTTTTGTCTTGCAGTGCATACAGGTAAACCCAGCCTACTCCCGTCGCATCTGGCCCCAATTGTGGCCTCGCATTCGCGGGTAACGATGGAGCGACCTGACTGAGGTACTCCAGTACACGAGAACGCGCCCAATAAAGGTCAGTGTCCTCATCGAAGATCACATACACAAAGGAATCTCCAAAAAACGAATAGCCCCTAACGGTTACTGCGCCAGGCACCGACAACATCGCCGTCGTCAACGGGTAGGTAACTTGGTCCTCCACCACCTGAGGTGCCTGCCCAGGATACGTTGTTTTAATAATCACCTGAACATCAGAAAGATCAGGCAAGGCATCAACCGGTGTGTTTTTTAATGAAAACAAACCAGCGCCAACCAGAATAGCAGTCGCGAGCAATACGAAAAAACGGTTACTGACCGACCAACGAATTATTGAAGCTATCATCTGTATGACCCTTAGTTATTCACATGACTGCTGGATGGTTCGGCAGGCATCTGGTGTTGGCTGTGATCCATTGGAGCCGGTGTTTCAGCATCAGGCAGGCGCACATTCACAACTTCAACATTGCCTCCTGCTACCTTTTGGATCTCTATTTGCAAGTTCATTCCTTCTTTTAATCGGCTAAAATCAACTGATTGAGAAACGATAAAATCCATCGTCATCTCAGGCCAATCCCATTCAGGTATCGCTCCGTGCGTCACATTTACCATTCTGTGATTTGCCATCAGGCTATTAACCTTTGCCTCTGTCCAAGCTGAAACGTCTTTAACTGTCACATCATCATTACTTTGATTATTCATGCGCTTGAAATCAGATGTCTTGCTGGATTCAGAATCGAGAAGATACTGTGCCGAGGTCACGACACGCTCACCCTCTTTCACCCCTTCCAGAATCTCAGCAGACTGACCATCTAAACGCCCCAGCTTGACTTTTATGGACTTAAAACGACCTTCACCAAGCGCAAGTACAATGCGATTAACATTACCCGTGCGAATAACGGCTTCTGTAGGAACAAGCAAGGTGTTTTCTGTGTTTTTCGCGTGAATAACGACCTGGGTAAACATATTCGGCTTTAACATGTCGTTCTCGTTGTTGAAACGCAGCCTGACTTTTACCGTCCGAGTTTTAGGATCTAATGTGGGGTACACGTAATCCACAGCACCCTGCCACATTTTTCCTGGCAAATAATCAAGCGACATGGAGACAAGGTCGCCTACGACAACGCCAGATGCCTGGCGTTCAAATACTTCTGCTTCCACCCATACTTGGTCTAAGGTACCGATTGACATTAAGGTTGTACCGGGCTTAACGAAAAAACCCTGACGGATATTTAGGTTGTCGATCACCCCGCTTTGCGGCGCAAAAAAGGTAATCAATTGCTTAACTTTTTTGCTTCTCTTTAATTCCCTGATCGCACTCCTTGGCAGTTGTAAGGCGCTTAATCTTTCTTCTGCAGCTTTAATCAAGCGTTGATTTTTTCTATCCATCGCTATAATCAACTCTTCCTGAGCATTGACAAGCGCCGGCGAGTAAATTTCGTAAAGTGGCTGACCTTGTTTTACTGGGTCACCTGCAGCCTTGATATAAAGCTTTTCGATCCAACCCTCCACTCTTGGGTGAATATGAACCAATTGATCCTCATCATATTGCACATAACCGACCGTTTTTATTTCCATATGCAGGCCTTTACGCTGCACCTTTACAGTACGCACCCCGAGGTTATTAACCACCTCGGGGGAAATCTTGATGGTTCCAGGTCCCGCATCTGGGCCACCACCTTCATCTGCATACACGGGAATCAGATCCATCCCCATCGGGGATTTACCCGGCTTATCACGCTTGTAGTTTGGATCCATCGGCGCGACCCAATGTAAAGGTTTTTTCTCGCCACCCGCCGAGGCTTTATCTGATGAAATTCCGGTCGGCTGACCTAAAAAACTATAAGCGCCTATCGCAAGCGCTGCACCCATAACGGCACCCACAACCAGCGCGCCTGTCGTATTAATTTTCTTGCTCATTTGTTCTCTCCTGGGCGACGATTACTGGCCATAGCTACATCAGCGCTCCGTATAAAAAAATAGTTCAATTGAATAATGGTTTTTTGCCTGTCCACATCAATGCTCAATGCATCAATCTCGGCATTTAGTTCCGCAATGCGAGCACGAACCACTTCGGCAAAATCACCGTCGTCATTGGTATAAGCGGTGAGCGAAGCTTCCGCCTGTTCGTACATCTGCGGCAGTAATTCCTGCTGAAACAGCTGCTGCCGTTGATTTAACCGAAGCAACTGTGCCTTCGCTGTTTCAAAAGAAGCGATCAGCTTTCTGAGCAGAAGCCACTTCTCGGTTTTCACTGATTCTGTCTGGGATACTGCAGATTCAACCTGCTTGTCCTGTCGGTTATCAGTGAAAAGTGGTAAATCAAAGGTCACGCCCACTGAAAAAAGATCGGCACGATCATTTCCCATTGGATCATTGTCACGATAACCGTAACTGGCATTAACCCCCCATTCGGGTTTGTACTTTTGTTGCGCCAGTTCAATACCGCTGCGACTTGCCTTGATTTTCTGATCCAGCCCCATCACCACCGGATGATCAGTAAAGTAATCAAATAATATCTGCGGATCGGTTTCTTTTGTCCCCGTATAAAGCTGTGGGTTTACCAACCCAGTGTCTGGTAGTCGTCGTGCCAGCAGCAAATCAGACGACAGCACTTGATTTTCAATCAGACTATTCTGCGAGTAATTATCAACAAAATAGTCACTCAGCCATTCATAAAGCCGCTGCTTGAACATATCCTGTTGCTGGTTCAACTTTGTAAGCCGATCATCTAGGCGCGTCAGTTCAAGTTGGGCACGAACGATATCTTGCATCCTAGTTCTGCCCAATGCTGACGAGTAACTGGCTTCCGCAACGTCTGCCAATTGCTCAAACAGGGCGCGCTTGTTATTGATCAAGGCAATACTTTCTTGTGCTTTATAGGCATCAAGCCACAGATGACTCACCGTCACAGTCACTTTGGCCTTCCGATCTTGGCGTTGATAGGGGTATTGAGTACCCATCAATTCAAGCTGCGTTTTCCTGATCGCCAGACTGTCTCCTCGTGGAAACATTTGTGATACACCCACCTTGAACTGGGTCATTGCCTCCTGTCCAAAGTCAAAAGTATCCGTCGCCAAATTAGCCAAACCGAGCGACACCTTCGGATCGGGTAGCGTACCGGCCGCAACACTCATTGATTCAACCGCATTTTGTGAGTGCTGATTCCCAGCCAACCAGGGGTCGTTTAGTTTTGCCGCCTTGACGGCCTCTTCCATAGTAAATTCGTGACTTCCTTTTTTTACTAGTTCCGCAGCATTGGCGGACATTAAGCTTATACCCAATATACCCAACACTAGTACAGACCTAACGTTGCACATGGAATATGGGTGAAATTTACAATTTGCCATTAATACTGTTCCTCTTGTGAATTAACCGAAACATAGGTTTCTGAAGAACCATCTGACTTAAGCAAAAGCACCTTATAAGCCGTAAATTTATTTCTGTACTCCATACCCGGAGTTCCAACAGGCATCGCAGGTACCGATAAGCCTATCGACCCTTTAGGTTTTTCCCGTAAGAATTTCTTGATAAATTTGGATGGAACATGGCCTTCAAATACATAGCCGTCTTTTGAAATAGCGGTATGACAAGATTGATAAGGTTTTTGTATACCGCGGCTTATTTTTAGAGCCGACAAATTACGGTCATTGAGCGCATTTACCTCAAAGCCATTTTTTTTGACATGCCTGATCCACTTACTACAGCACTTGCAGCTAGGACTTTTATATACCGTTAGCTCAGTTGGGCCGAGGTCAGTTGATACACTTCCCCCATCAGCCATTACACTCATTGAGTAGAAAGAAACGATGGCAAATACCACCATAGAAATAAATATTAATCGCCTAAGCAAGCGTTGATAAATAAACATATTGCGCCCCTTATGGGTGCTGAATATACTGAATAACAGTAAGTGATCAGCGCTGATTAAATAACATCAGCTAATAAAACCTTGGGAGCTAAATTCTCCCGCCAAATACAGATCAAACTTGATAGCACTGCCAAATTTCAGGCAGATCTATCCTGTATTAACGAGAAATTGGAGGACGGTAGAGTGAAGTAGGAATTTGGCTTATAGCCAAAGACGGGGGTTGGGAATTTTTTTGAAAGGAGCCCAGAAGTATTGCCGTATCGTGCACTGTAGTAGGTAACATCGCAGATGAGCAGCCGCCCATTGCACAATAGCAGCTAGATTCAGCACAACCAGAAGAGTTTGGCTCAGATGCTAAATCAGCATTATCCATATCGTGCATAAGATGAGTCGAGTCATCCTCCCCATCCATTGTCATATGATGTGACTGATTATTCGCGTTATTCATCTCTTTTTGGTAAGGCATAACAGCAGACGCCATTGATTGGCCGACAAAGACCAATAACAACAGTATAAGCGCTATAACCTTGCTTTTATTTAAAGACAAATTCTTAACCAAATTTCATTATGACAATGTACATACTACGACTTTTTTATATAAGTTCCACAAAAATATAACTCTTTGTACTTTCAAATTGATCCACATCAATAATTATCGATGAGACCCTGCTTATCAAAAAATACTACTATGTTGGGTTCGCATATAAAACTAATTTCTTATTCTAAAGTAACCGAACTTATGGCTATTTGAATTATAAGTAGTTCCCATTTTTTGAGAAAAAAGGGTATTTCAGCCAGACACTATGAGAGTATGGCTTTTGGTCGCCGCGTAAATTGAAAAATCTAATAAAATCAATGGGCGAAATTTACATTAAATGAGAGCTAACAAACATTGCGCTTAAAATGACACAGAACGAATGTTATCACTTAATCAAAGATCAATTTCATAATGATTTAGAACAGAAATCATAAACCAATAGCAAGCAACTGTAAGCATTATGGAAATACTAAGGCTAAGATAAAAATTCACGCCTTGTTTTAATAAAACAGGTAATGACAAAAACAAAGCCAAAGAAGGGATAACCAACCAAAAAACACTAGTGGATAACTCGGCAACCTTAGTAACATCCTTACTCTCAACGTAGAGCCATGTCATCGCAAGAACCGAAATAATTGGAATTGAGGCAAGTATCGCTCCTGCAAAAGAACTTCGCTTAGAAATTTCAGCAATGGCGACAATTAATACCGTCGTTATTACGATTTTTACAATATAGTACGTCATATTAGTACGTTGGAGCGAGCCCAGTTCTCCTTTGACACCGCTACTTTTGACGCTTTCTCGATATTCAAATGGGGGTTAGTTGAAATAAATTTTATACATTCTTTAATCATCTACTAGTTTCCTCTGATAATTTCTTCATTAATGAATAACCCATACCAGCAAATTAGTACATCAATAGCTGGTATGGATTTATTGCCAATAACCCCAAGTCGAATTCTGTGTTATTTACCTGAGTTATTTGCGGCTATGTAATCACCTTTTACTTTAAGTGTTATCGCTACTGGTGAAGATGTATTGTTTTTCCAATACCATCCATGAGTACCTGTAAATATTGCGGTTAGCGAACCACTAGACTCACTTTTTGTCCCCACTTCAAAACTTTGAAAAGCACCTGAGGTATCACCAGCCAGTTCTCCATGAAAGTCGAAAAACAACAATTCACCACTCGTTTCCCATTTGAATGTAAAAGCGTCATCTTTATTCACCATAAGCTTGTATTCTTTTCCATCTCTCGCTGGAATAACTATATTAATAGTGTCTCTCCATTTATCACCTACGGTAGCGGTAGCGCTATCACTCATTTCACTTACCGTACTTAGCTTAGGAGTAGATACCTCGCTAACATTCAACTCATCAGCATTTACCGCGTGTTCGTAACCGTGCATTTGCATAAGAAAGAGCAAACCACCAGCCATAATCAGGCCATAATTAGTGATCTTACTGAATGTCTTGAAGAAGTCGCTATTACGCCAAGCCGCAATCAGAAGTAACATCACTAGAAGCGCACTAATTTGTCCGAGTTCAATACCAACATTGAATGAAATAATGTTAAGCAATAACTCGTCTTCACTAAGTGGGAGTTCTTGCAATCGGGTTGATAAGCCAAACCCATGAATCAACCCTAAAACAACGATCATCACCAGCATATTTGGTGTATTAATATTCAGGTATTTACGAAAGCCATCAATATTGGCAAAAGCAATGTAGCAAACACTCAGGGCTATAACTGCATCAATGAGGAAGTAGTTAAGTTGTATGCCATTAAATGTAGCGTAAATTAGCGTGACACTATGGCCAACCGTGAATGCAGTGACATATTTTGCAATATCACGAAAACTGGTAAGAAAAAAGATGATCCCGAAAACAAAGGCTAAATGATCATAGCCAGATAACATATGTGTTGCGCCAAGCCACATATAGCGCAAGTTACCACCTTCAATAATGGATAGTTTTTCGGCTTCTGACATGCCATGTGCATTGGCGAAGTTAGACAAAGACATTAAGAGAAAAATGCTCACAACTAAAAAAATGTGGTTTCCTTTAAAGTAGTTCTCGTTACTACCCTTGAAGGCTGCTTTTATTGTGTCGATATGATTAACTTTTGAATATTTCACAGTATATGCCCTCCGTTTTCGACGGGCATGACCCAGTAAACACCTTGGCCAGTGACATTGTTATCTTTGTCGCGTAATCTGCCGAGCACCCCCTCTACATCTTTATCCTCTAGTAAAATCTCTACCTGTATTCTAGGTATGCAGCCAATCACTTCATCTCGTGCCAAAAGGTAAGGATCATTTTCTTTTTCTGTGCCATACCCTTCTACTCTAGAGAAGCTAAACCCAGTTACCTGATCCATCGTATGTAATAAATCAGATAGTTCCTGTTGTACATTCGTGTGCACAATAAGTGTCAATAATTTCATTCGTATTACTCCGTAATAAATGGAATCCTCTATTAACCTACCAATTGATTATCAAAAGACATAGCAGGTCAAAAAATATACATTGCGAATACATAAGCAGTAAAACCTGGTGCATTCAACAATACAATTATAGGTATACGAATTTAGGGTGGTGGGGCGCGCAGTGGTGGTGATAAGTGATGCGACCAATAAGCTTCAACATCACTTCTAGGGGAGCGAAAGCTTATATCTCGTATGAAAACTGTAAGAAGTAATGAAAATATAGAAACCAATAAAGCCAGTGCGGGTACTTTGCCGGCAATATTTTTTAGGAGCACATTCTTGCTGGCATCAATTTCAAAAACAATTTCATGATGATGATCGACATGAGACAGATCATTTAAAGAATGCAGGTTAGACAGGGTCATGTGCTCATGCTCTACAGCAACGGATTGATGAGCACGATGCAGGTCGTCATCGCCATGATCAAGACCATGTAAATGAAATTTCATTCCCTGACTACACATTAATGCAATAGAAAGAAATGCCATCCACAAAAGTTGCATACTTTTATTTTTTTTCTGAAAAAAATGCATTCCAAGCAGCCTAATTTCTTTGCGAATTGCACACAACGATTAATTTAGCCTCCGCAGACATACCATGAGCCATTGCTGTGGTACTGACCAATATTAGTATTAAAATCAGACTAAGCTTGAACATATTTTTCTCTTTGTGTTGATTGAACCAATTCATTATGACGTCGTTTGTGCCGTGCTTTCACCCTGCTCTTTTGCATGCAAAATTCGATAAAGTGCAGGAATGACAAACAACGTTAATAAAGTGGACGATAGAATACCGCCAATAACCACTGTAGCCAGCGGTCTTTGTACTTCTGAACCAATCCCCATGTTAAAGGCCATAGGAACAAAACCCAATGAAGCAACTAATGCGGTTGTAATTACCGGTCGCAGACGCGTTAAGGCTCCTTCGTGTATTGCCTGCTCTAATGGGCGGCCTTCATCACGTAGCTGGCGGATAAACGAAACCATGACTAAGCCATTCAAAATAGCGATGCCTGATAATGCAATAAACCCCACCGCCGCGGATATTGAAAACGGAATATCTCTTAGTAAAAGAAACAACACGCCACCGGTCAATGCAAGAGGCACGCCGGTAAAAATTATCAACGCATCCTTCACTGACCCTAAAGCTAATAAAAGTAATCCAAAAACCAAAAACAGGGTGAGAGGAACCACTAACTGTAGTCGCTGGGATGCCGACAAAAGTTTTTGGTAGGTGCCACCGTACTCTACCCAATATCCTGGTGGGATTTCCACTGAAGCTTCGACACGCTCCTGTATGTCGGCAACAAACCCACCTAAATCACGGCCGCGCACATTGGCAGTAACAACAACACGACGCTTACCATTCTCTCGGTTGACCTGAGTAAAGCCGTTAACTAGTTCTAGCTCTGCCAGTTCCTGCAGGGGTACATAACTTCCAGATGGCAGCCGCACCGGCAAGTGACTATAGGCATCGATATCACTACGTTTATCCTCCGCCAGCCGCACAACAATATCAGTGCGCCGGTCGCCTTCATACATCTGCCCAGCCACACGTCCACCAAGGGCCACTTCCAGCTGATCTTGCAATACACTTACAGCAATCCCATAGTGTGCTAACGCATCACCCTTAGGGCGTATAGTAAAAATAGGCAAGCCTGTGGTTTGCTCCATTTGGATATCCGCAACGCCCTCTACTGACTGTATTTCTTTTTCTATGCTTTTTCCAATCGCATCGAGCTGTTCAAAGTCATCACCAAATACCTTGATGGCCAACTCAGCACGCACTCCCGCTAGCAACTCATTAAACCGCATCTGGATTGGTTGTAGGAATTCATATCGACTCCCCGGTACGGGCTCGACCAGTTCGGCTAAATCTGATACTACTTGCTCTTTTGTTTTATTCGGATCAGGCCACTGTGACCGGGGTTTAAGAATAATGAAATTATCAGCAACGCTCGGCGGAACAGCATCCGTTGCGACATCTGCAGTACCAATTTTTGCAAAGACTCGCTCAACTTCAGGCAACTCTTTTATTTTATTTTCCAATGCTGCCTGCATTGCAACAGCCTGACCTAAGGAGGTACCTGGAATACGCAAGGCATGCATCGCAATATCACCTTCATCAAGATTAGGCGCAAATTCAGAGCCCAAACGAGTGGCTAAAAAGGCTGAGCCGACAACGATCGCCAAGGCTACGGACACCACAATCCATCGTGCATTCACAGCAGTTTTTAATAACGGCTGATAGACTGAGCTTGCGGCTTTGATGATGGCACTATTTTTTTCCACGATGGGCTTTTTAAACAGCAGTGCAATACAAGCGGGAACAAAAGTAATAGAAAGCACCATCGCGCTGATTAAAGCGATGACAACTGTCAATGCCATCGGGTGGTACATCTTCCCTTCTACGCCCGACAAGGCAAAAATGGGGACATAGACAACGGTGATAATAAAAACGCCAAACAGCGCTGGTCGAATAACCTCACGAGTTGCCGTAAAGACGATGTGAAAGCGCTCCTTAATATTCAGCGGTTGACCGCTTTTCGAAGCCCCACTTAACCGGCGCAAGCAATTTTCCACAATAATGATGGCACCATCCACCAGCAAACCAAAATCCAGCGCACCAAGACTCATTAAATTCGCACTCACACCTGCTTGCACCATACCTGTAATGGTCATTAGCATAGCAACCGGGATGACTGCGGCTGTAAGGATTGCCGCCCGTACATTACCAAGAAGAAAAAACAGAATGACAATGACCAACAGCGCGCCTTCGAACAGATTCTTTTGGACCGTTTGCAAAGTTTTATCCACTAAACCTGTTCGGTCATACACAGCAGTTGCAGTAATAGCCTGAGGCAGGCTACTTTTTATCTCCTCCAGTTTGTCGCCAACAGCCTTGGCAACCGTCCGGCTATTTTCACCGACCAGCATAAAAACTGTGCTCATCACAACTTCACGGCCATTTTGCGTCGCCGCGCCTGAGCGCAACTCCTTACCCTCTTCGACGGTCGCTACATCACTAACTTTGACGGGCACACCCTGTAGGGTTTTGACGACAATATTACCGAGTGCAGCAAGGCTCTCAGCTTGCCCCGGCACGCGCAATAACCACTGCGCGCCATGACGCTCAACATAGCCTACGCCTCGGTTTTCATTGTTCAGGCTTATGGCTTCTAGTAACTCGGCTTGGGTAACTTCAAAAGCGAGTAACTTCTCAGGGTTTACGGCAATTAAAATCTCGCGTTTATAACCACCGATTGGATTGACTTCCACCACACCTGGCACGCGCAACAATTGCGGGCGAAGAATCCAGTCATGCGCTGAACGTAAATCAGTAGGTGTGACCGCCGATCCATCTTCTTTTTGAGCCCCCGGTTCAGCGTCCACCGTAAACATAAATATTTCGCCCAGGCCGGTGGCAATAGGCCCCAGTTCAGGTTCCAGTGACGAAGGTAGGTTGGACCTAGCGCTCGCAAGGCGCTCATTGACCAATTGTCGGGCAAAATAGGTATCAGTATCATCACTAAAAATAATGGTGACCTGAGACAATCCATAACGTGACACCGAGCGGGTGTACTCCAGATTAGGCAATCCCGCCATCGCTGTTTCGATGGGAAACGTTACCCGTTGCTCAACTTCCAGAGGCGTATAGCCTGCCGCTTCAGTGTTAATTTGCACCTGCACATTAGTGATGTCGGGTACGGCATCAATTGGAAGCTTGTTAAAGTTCCAGAGACCCAAGCCACTAAGCATCAACACTGCAACCATAATTAAAACACGGCGCTGTATTGAAAATTTGATAATAGTTTCAAGCATGAGTATCCCTTAGTGGTCGTGTGACGCGCCAGATTTTTCAATATCAGCTTTGATAACGTAGCTGTTTTCAGTCACGTACTCTGCACCTATTGGCAAGCCCCCCAGAATCTCAACCCACTCTCCGGCAATACGCCCCAATTCGAGCATACGCACTTCATATTCTTCGCCAATTTTTGCGTACACCACAGTAAAGTCTCTAAAACTTTGTAGCCCGCTGCGCTTTACCGCCAGTGGTACAGCATATTTAGCTAGAGCAACATCAGCGGTAACAAATAAGCCGGGCATCAATAACCCCTTTTTATTATCGATGGTTGCTCTCATCACAGTGGCTTGATTGGCTTGCGTGCGGGTATCAATGGCATCGATTACCCCTGTTGCAGTCACCGAATTACCATTGGCTGTCAACAAAACCTGAGCACCTTTTCTCACTCTGTGACGATCCATAGGAAAAACGGACAACTCAGCTACTAGCGTTCGATTGTCGGTAACTGTTAATAATAAGCGATCGCCTGATTGCTCTCCCGAATTTGCATTACGGTGGGAAATAACACCATCAATAGGCGATACAACATTATAAGATTTAAGGCTTTCGTTACTCTGGATGGTCAACAACAGATCACCACGCGCGACAGTTTGTCCTAACGAGACATACACTTTTTCGATCTGGCCTTCAAAACGAGCACGGATACTGCGCTGAGCATCCACTGGCGTTGCCAGTTTCCCGTAAACTTTTACCGTTTCAACTAATGTTGCCGGGCCTGCTATTGCCGTTTTAATGGCCATTGCATCGGCAATTTCTTGGCCGATTTTAATTCGGCCCTCAAAGTTGTCATACTGCCAATTAAACTGTTGCCCCCCATATTCAGCCATAATAGATACAACAAAGGAGTGGGGTTCATAAATTTCCATACTGCCTCGCAAAAAGTCATCTTCTGGTGAAAAGGTAATGTTGTCTTCAACATTACCCAGTCGAGTTAATACAACTTTCAAAGAAACCTCTTCTGGTTTTACGGGTTGCCCTTTCTGCGTCACCCAAACACGAAATTCTGGCGGCACACCCTTCTCAAAAATGGCTAGCTCAACCACAAACTCCCCCTCTATTAATAAACGACCGTTGTGGGGGCCTTTTTGAGGCTCTTCTTGTTGCGCACTATCTTCAGATTCCACCGCATAGGTCGGCAGACTCAACCCCAGCACAATGCTGAGCAATATTCCGGTTAGCAGGGGTTGCCAGTAGTTACTCTTCATTCTTTTTCCTCACCTAATCGAGTTAGCGTTAAACCAGTTAATCGTTCAATTTCTACCGTATTAATATGCGCCGTAAAATACGCATCTAATTGATCTGACTGTGCTTCAAATAATTCCTGCTGAACAGCCGACCATTCCAAATAACTGTATTTTCCCAGTTGATACGCTTTTTCTGTTTCTCGCACCGCGCGCTCCAAGCGTGGAATAATGTCATTACTCAACGCTTCGCTCACGTGAATGCTGTGCAGTAATTGCTGGTATAGAACAAAAAGCTGCGTTTGAAGCTTAATGTTCAATGCATCAGCTTCCGATTGATAACGGCTTTGTTCAGCCGTTAAGGCAGCAATACGGCCTTTATTTCGACTTGAGTCGCCTAACGGAACGGATATACCTGCGACCACCGCATAATCATCTGTAGCTTCATAGCGCCTAACACCTGTGGATATACGCCAACGTATACTTGCTTCAGCCTTGGCTAAGGCAATGTCCGTCTGTGCCGCACGTTCTCGCGTTAAAAATATCTTGAGGTCAGGATTGTTACGTAAGCTCTTTTCCAATGATGTAGGGTCGATCACGGAAATTTTTTGAGCCAGTGTGCCGGCTAACCGACCAAATTTAGGTGTTTTATCGCCCCATTGTGCAGCCAGTTGACGCTTTGAAGAGTCAACCTCATGCGTTAAATCTTCTATTAGCAGCGTTCGCCGAGCAAGGTTAACTTCAGCGCGTAATTGGTCGGCAATAGGCGATTTTCCTACCTCTACACGTTTTTTTATTTCTTCTAGCGCCTGCGCGGATAGTGATTGCGCCTGCTTTGCAATTTTCTGACGTTCTTGGTGAGCCAAAGCAGTTAAAAAATAGCGGGCCGTTTGCGCGGCTATATCCAGTTGCTTTATTTCACGCTCAATCTCAAGAATCGACTGTCTTGATGCAACAGCATCTACCCGTTTGCCTACGATACGACTGTCTAACACCCAGCTAATACTTAACGTTGTTTGCGCATTGTCCATACCATTAAATTCACCGCTTCCCAGCGCATCTTCTACGGTTAAATCAATTTCGGGGGGCGACGCAACACCGGCCTGAGTCAAATAGCCCTGTTGACTATTCATGCGGTCAGCGTAAGCACGCAATTCTGGATGATGGTTAGTGCTTCGTTGAATAGCCGCTCTAAAACTGAGTGATTCGATAGTTGTGTTATCTGCATGGCTGATGGTTGAAATCCATGCAAAACAAGTCAAAGTAAACAGCTTTGAGTAATATCTTAATACAACAAAATACCGACATGCAATCGGTTTTTTACTCGTAAAAATCTTGTCTTCTGAAAGCATTATTGAACCCTTAATGTATAAAAAATTGTTCGGTAACGTGGTGTAGTGTATCGACGGATAAAAGGCAAACCACTGTGACCAGCACGAATAAACAAGATGTTATCAGCACAGGGAAAGCCCTACCTTTCTGCTCACGCATCAAATAGGTAACCCGTTCATCCAACTGCGGTGTAAGAAAGTCACAAGCGGGCTGCACAGATGCTTGCTTTGGAGTATGCGCCATCGTTAAACGAGTAACTTTGAGCAGGGTTTTCGCAATGGCCGACGCTTCCTTACCTGTATTCAGTACTGCTTCATCAGCGCACTGCTCCATAGCCAATTCCATTGCTACGTTTAGTTGCTCACCAATAACTCGCGAGAAAAAAGAGCCAAAAAAAGCAAACAGCAATTTTTTAAGTGGGTCAAAACGTCGCCTATGTGCTTGCTCATGGAGCTGAATGATAGTGTACTCATTGGTACTGACGCTATCCCGTAGTCCGGTTGTGACATAACACCGGGGCTGAAACAATCCAGCTGTAAATGCCTGAGGCAGCTTCGATTCGATGGTCGATAACCAATTGCTCTCCAATATCTCACTCGCCTGCTCATCCGTCGTCGAAAATTGTGCCAACAAATCCAAACGATGAAGGTTTTTGCGCACACTAAGCACCCTGTGGATGACACCAAAAATAAAAACACTGGAAAATAATGCCATCGTCAACGCATGCCAGCTGGTTAGACTAAACGTATAGGCATGATGCCAATGTACCAACGTTGCAATGAAGCCGTTGGCGTAAGAATCTAACCTGGCAGGCATCATAAGTACAAGCGTCACTATTACCGCAATTAGCCAAGGCGTTAGTACGATAAACCATAAAATCCTACGTTTAGCCTTTGCTGTAAATGTGGAAAGGACACTGCCCGATAACCGAAAAGTAATGCCAATAAAAATAAGGGATAGCCATAAACTCAATACACCAACAGTGAATACGTTAAGATAAAAGGCCAGCTTTCCAAGAATCATACTGAGCCGTCCGACTTATTTTTATCACGCTGATCTTCGATTATCTGCTCCAATCGCTCCAGTTGATCTTCATTGAATTCAGGCGATACCGAGGTAAAAGCAGCCAACAGGCTGTTCCCTTTATCCGCATTAAATTCGCTCGTCAAACCTTTGATTAACTGACCGATAAACGTGTCGCGTTCGATAGCAGCCTGATATTGAAAGGCATGTCCCTGCTTATCTCTTTTTAGTAAACCTTTTTTAAAGAGACGATCTAGCGTGCTTTGAATGGTGTTAAGCGAGCCGCCACGACGCTTCTCAAAGTAGGCGTACACCTGCTTGGCGTCCGCCACTTCGGTCTCCCAAAGGTATTGCAATACTTGCTTTTCAAGCTCACCGAGTTGCATTAAGCGAATTACTAACCCTAATTTATAAGAAGAGCGTATTCTCACACCTTAAAAACCGACCGTCAATCGGTTTTTAAGGTGTATTCTCAATACTTTGTCAAAACCAACAAGCAACAAGCAACATAGTATTTGAACCAGTGGTGAAATTTCAAATTTAAGGCTACAAAGTTAAGTGTTAGTCATAGCTTTAACCCTCTAAAAACCCTTCTGTTATTTTAAATAACTTTTTAAAATCAAGATCACTTGTTCTACTTCTTCCGTTCGCTGCAGCTGGGTCATATCTTCCGCACCTAAATGCTCTCGCAAATGACCTTCCAATACTTCTTTCATTAATCCATTGACTCCGCCTTTTATAGCCGCAATCTGCTGTAAAACTTTCATGCAATCTGGCTCACCCTCTAATGAGTTTTCTAAAGCTATCGTCTGACCTTTAATCTTTCGAACACGGGTTAATAACTTTCTTTTCCCTATGATTGTATGAGACATATTATTTCCTCTTTCTTGATTAATACTATACTAGGGTATAGTATAACCCATAATCCAAGCAATGCCATTTATAGGGTGTTGAAAATACAATTCTATTTAGGAACATCAATGCAAGACGATAACAGTATTCAATGGGACCATTCGCATGATTTTGGGATTGATAATAAGCATCGTGAAAATAAAGTAAAGATAGTTTTTTGGTTGACGACCATCATTATGGTGCTTGAGATTACCGTTGGTACGACGTCTGGGTCAATGGCCCTACTTGCTGATGGGTGGCACATGGGAACGCATTCCGCAGCGTTCCTGATTACAATTTTTGCGTACTCTTACGCTAAGAAACATGCTGACAATAAAAGCTTTAGCTTTGGAACCGGAAAAGTTAATTACCTTGGTGGCTTTGCTAGTGCTGTTGCACTTGCAATCGTTGCTTTGATGATGGCAATAGAATCCGTCCAGCGACTAATTGAGCCCCAGGTGATTTTATTCAATGAAGCAATTATCGTTGCCATAATTGGGCTTGTAGTCAATATAGTTTCAGTCTTCGTTTTGCATGACGATCATCACCATCACGGTGAAGAGCATGATCACCACCACGATCATAATATGAAAGCAGCATATTTTCATGTTCTAGCTGACACCTTGACTTCACTGCTGGCCATTATTGCATTACTTACCGGTAAATATTATGGCTGGATTTGGATGGACGCAGTTATGGGTATTGTTGGTGCGGCTGTTATTTTGCGGTGGTCTTACGGACTAATTAAAGAATCAAGTAATGTACTGCTCGATAAAACTGTCAGCCCTAATTCTTTTGCCAACATAGCAAAAAATATGAAGGAGGAAAATAATGCCATTATTAACGATATACACATTTGGAAAGTTGGAACATCACATCAAGCCGCCATCCTTTCAGTTGTTACTGAAGAACCGCTTGAGCCTTATTTTTACAAACGGATCTTAAAGCAACACCTACCTCGGCTATCCCATATATCGATTGAGGTTAATGTCGCCGCCCAATAGAAAGTGTACTATTAACAGCAGCAACAGCGAGGTTTAGTTATTGAAATTATTTTGAAATCTACCCTCTATTGCCCAGAATGTGGTCATAAAGAAACAGAAGCAATGCCCACAGATTCTTGCCAATGGTTTTACGAATGCAAGGGTTGTGGTGTTCTGCTCAAGCCAAAGAAAGGAGATTGTTGTGTTTTCTGTTCTTACGGTTCTGTTCCGTGCCCTCCTATTCAGCAAGGCACAAGTTCTTGTTGTACATCGTCATAAAAGCGCATAAAACGTATAGGCTGTTAGGCTTGTGGGGTGATTCTGGAGACTTGGGTGTCCCCGCAATGAGAATACCGACGTTGTTTGTCATATCGTTACGCGTACAAACACATGTTGTCGCATATTTATATCGCCATCTCGATAGGCCATCAATAAGAAGAAAGAGACAGTATTGGTGATAAGTGCCAAGTCTGTGGAAGCGGGACAAAATCTAGTTGTTTGATTGTATCAACAATAAAGACATTAAAAGTTAATTGATTTATTAGATGCGAATGATTATCATTTGTATTCTATTCTCACTTTGGTTTTTTAAAAATATGGTTAAAAAAATAGGTTTTCTTTTATTCATATTCTTTTTTTCATACTCAGCTTATGCATCAATGCCAATTCAAAGGCTTCTGCAGTTAATTGACTATATTGGCGTTGATTATCGTGAGGCCATAAAAGATGGTCAGGTGATTAACACAGAAGAATACGGTGAGATGAAAGATTTCGCATTAGCAGTCCGTGAAAATATTCTCCAGCTGGAAGGTGTTGATAAGAAGCTTATAAATCAAGTCGCTATGCTAGAGTCACTAGTTAATTCGAAAGCAGACCCTGACGAGGTAGCTAAGTTAACTACCGATATGCATAGTCAAATGGTTGCTGACTATGACATCTTAGTTGTGCCTCGTGCAGTACCGAATACTTTGATTGCAAAACAACTCTATGAGAAAAACTGTATAGCCTGTCATGGCGTGAAAGGTAATGGAGGTGGACCGTTGGCGAAAACAATGGAGCCATTACCGACGAATTTTCTCGATAGAGAGCGTTACAAGGAAAGAACACTTTATGGTCTTTTTAATAGTATTACGCAAGGTGTTTCAGGTACGGGAATGCCATCATTTAGTCAGTTGTCAGAACGTGATCGCTGGTCGTTGGCTTTTTATGTTGGTCAAATGGCTGTTCAAGCGAATGAAGTTGAGGCCGGTTCTGCCCTCTGGAAAACTAAAAAGAGTAATTCAGATTTTTCTTTAGAACGGTTAACGACTACCTCTCCTAAGCAGGTAGAAATTTCTTCAGGGGGTGATGCAGTTGCTATAACAACCTATTTACGCCGTAATCCACACGAAGTAATGAAAAAGACGAAGCAATCTCCTTTGGAGTTTAGCATTCAGGTTCTAGAAGAAAGTAGGACTGCTTATTCCTCTGGTGATAGAGCTGGTGCATATGATTTAGCTATAAATGCATATCTAGAAGGTTTTGAGTTGATCGAAAATAGTCTTGATGCTATTGACCCGACATTACGTCGCCAGATAGAAAGTGAGATGACAGCATATAGGAACTTGATTCGAAAAGATAAAGGAGAAGCTACTGTAAACAGCGCCTACAACAGCATTAAGTTGTTATTAGAAGCGGCGCAATCTTCACTAAGTGAAAAGCGACTGTCGGGCAAAACGGCATTTGTGGGCGCAATGGTTATTTTACTACGGGAAGGTTTAGAAGCATTATTAGTTATTGCCGCGCTAGCAGCCTTTTTGATAAAGACAGGTAAACGTGAAGGCTTGATTTATCTCTATGGTGGACTTGTTGTTGCTCTGTTAATGGGTGGAGTTACTTGGGTTGTTTCAACGACGTTGATTCAAATAGGTGGGGCAAGTCGTGAGTTAACTGAAGGTATAGCTGCTATAACCGCAGCATCAGTACTCTTTTATGTAGGTTTTTGGATGCATAATAAAACCAGTGCTATGCAATGGAAGCACTTTATAGAGAGTAGTATTAAAAAGGCACTGAATAAAGAAACGTTGTGGGGAATCGCAGCTTTGTCTTTTATTGCAGTGTACCGAGAGGTGTTTGAGAGTGTGTTGTTTTATCAAGCTTTGTGGGTGCAAACTGATCAAAATGGGCAAGGTATGATTGTATACGGACTTCTTCTTGCCACAGCAATTTTAAGCCTATTGGCATGGCTTATTATGAAATACAGTACACGCTTACCATTGCGACAATTTTTTGCTGTTAGTGGTGGCTTCATGTTTATTCTGGCCATTGTTTTTGCGGGTAAAGGCATGTCAGCATTGCAAGAAGCTGGAAAAATCCCCTTGGATCCTGTTGACTTGCCAAGTGTAGAGTTACTTGGGATTTACCCGAACTACCAAGGTCTGGCACTCCAATGTCTAATGTTGATATTGGCTAGCATTATGATCATTAGGGATAATCAAAAGAATCGCAACGGAGGAGTTTGATAAGGTCAATTTTTTGACAATAAAACAGGTCAATATTTTACTTTAGAAAGGCTCAGGATATGTTCATACTGAAGTAATCTAAGATGGCTGTAACCTTTATTACTAGAATGAATAACCCTAAATTGAATTCTGTTTTATTTGCCTGTGTAGTTTTCGGTTATGTAATCACCACCTAAAGAAGGCAAGTGCATGATTATTTGGACAGTCAGATCAATAACACTGCTTCACTTAGGTTTTCTCAATACTTTGATGCGTAAATTAAGGAAATAAAAAATTAATGCTGCTCTTGAAGTAAAAACTTATCGAAGGTGCCCCACTCTATTATAGTTACCGTCAAGGAAGAACTGCTTATAAGTCAGCTTTCGACCAGTTGGATCCACTGCACAAAGTTGACACTCCAGAAATAGTGGATGGATGAATATGAACGGTCACTTTCCTTAATCGCGCTAGCGAGCTCCACACTATACATAGCGTCACTTTATCCATCACTAACCGAATGGTTGGAGTCTGGTGAAAGAGCTTCTAAAATTCCACATTGATCAATAGATCTTGTACTGTTACACCGGCGCCGAAGTTTTCTTAGGTCGCTTTGAAGTTTTTGAAGATCAGCAATACGCTTTTCGACAATACTTAAGTGATCATCGATCATGACATTTACTACCTCACAAGGTGTATTTGGTAAATACTGTAGTTCAAGGAGATGCTTGATTTCACTTAACGAGAGATCTAATGAGCGACAATTTTTGATAAATGACAGTCTTTCGATCTCTTCAGAGCTATATAAACGGAAATTCCCTTCTGTTCTGGATGGTGCCGAAACCAAGCCTTCTTTTTCATAGTACCGAATCGCCTGAATTGAGCAGCCGCTACGTTTTGATACTTCACTAATCTTCATAAACTCACCACTTGACTCTATAGTAGCTATAGAGTTTATACTCTTATTTATATTTTTATCAAGGACAAGTTATAGCAACTGGAATGAATGCTTACTGTAAATACGATGACAAACGATCTAAACGACAAAACTGAATCTCTATTGAATGGCGATATAGAGACTTGGATAAGCTGTGTGAGTGTGTTCAATGTTACTAAGATGGATTGTCCCTCTGAAGAGAACCTAATTCGAACAGCATTTGCAAATTTCGGCGAAGATGTCACGTTTGAATTCGACATTTCAAGTCGGACAGTGCGTTTATATCATCACCCTAATATAACGGAGACAATCGAAGCAACACTTAATTCTGTTGGGCTAGGAGCCAAATTGATCTCGCGTGAGTCAGTGGATTGCGATACATCACAGAGAGTCAAAGATGCCAGCTTACACAGTGAACAAAGAGAATCGCGTGTTTTGATCTGGTTGTTGGTGATCAATGCCATTATGTTTCTGCTAGAGATTATAGTGGGAATTATGGCTCAATCCACAGGGCTTATTGCAGACTCATTAGATATGTTTGCTGATGCAGCCGTTTACGGGGTTTCATTATATGCAGTAGGCAAATCGGCTCAGCTCAAACTCAAATCAGCCCATTTTTCAGGCTGGCTACAACTAGCACTTGCTCTGGGTGTTCTGTTTGAAGTTATGAGACGTGCTATCTATGGAAGTGAGCCGGTATCTACTCTCATGATGGGTATGGGTGCTATAGCCTTAATAGCAAATATTGCGTGTTTATTACTGATTTTCAAATCACGCAATGACGGGGCTCATATGAAAGCCAGCTGGATATTTTCGGCCAACGATGTACTGGCCAATATTGGGGTTATTGTCGCAGGGTCATTAGTAGCACTGTCAGGATCTCAAATCCCCGATTTAGTTATCGGATTAATTATTGGTTTAATCGTTTTATATGGAGCACGCCGCATACTTTCGTTGAAAATTACTGACAACGATGAAAAAAATGAGGCATTTTGAAAAAATGCTCAAAAACCTCTTAACCTATTTCATACTTAGCCTGATTGTACTGCAGTCTAGTGCCGCGTTGAGTTATCCGGGCCAGTTACATCTGTCAGATGTAGAACATGTCTATCTTGACGGTTTTCTGGGTACTTCCGATGAGTCAGCGAAGAGTATTGAATTAGTAGATTTGCTTGAAGAGCATGAACGAGACTGCTGTGACTGTTGTCACGGGCATTGTTGTGTTGTAATGTTCGTTAACTCCTCTAATGCTGTAATTCAAACAACGCGCACTGTTATATCCTATTACAGTGAAGATGCGCCAAATGGTAATACAAAGCCTTTAATACGTCCCCCCATCGAACATTCCTAAATAAAGCAAACTTCATCCGCTGATTGAAGCGGGAAATTTTGAATAAATTAGGATCTTTTTATGCGATTTACCTCAATTAATGGGTGTAGAACACTCTATCTGTCCGCTGTATTTTTGATAAGCGGATTATCTCCGCACCTTGCTTATGCGGACACTAATACTGATTTGACATTAAAAAAAGCGATTGCTCAGACACTCGAACAAAACCCTCGCTTATACCAATATTCTTTCGTTAAGGATGATTACAGCGCTCAACGACAAACTCAATCGTTACGTCCCGTAATTGAACTAGGGCTTGAAGTAGAAAACTTCGCTGGTTCTGGTGAACTCCGAGGGTTTGATAGCGCTGAGGCGACTTTATCATTGTCATCCGTTATTGAAATGGGAGGCAAGCGGCAGGCTCGTATGTCACTCGTAGATGCGCGATTAGCTGGCGTGCAATGGCTGCAACAGGCAGCCACCTTGGACGTGCTCGGTAAATTAACTCAAGTATATATCAATGGATTAGCGTCTCAAGAAAACATAGCGCTTGCCAATGAAGCTTTAGACTTATCCCGTTCATTATTTCAGACAATAAAAAGCAGTGCAAAGCGAGGGGTAACGCCAGAAGCAGAAGTCATGCGTGCACAGGTTGCGGTTACTCAGGCAGAAATTCGACTGGCTGCATTGCTTAGCAAGTTTGAACGACAGAAAGTATCTCTAGCCAGCTTCTGGGGAGAAATGAATCCTCAGTTTATAAAACTTACTGGAAACTTATTTGAATTCGGTACGAGCGAAAGTTTTGAACAACTATATACCCGTATAAAAAAGTCTCCGGCTATTGAGGTGTTTGCAAGTGAACAGCGAATTAAAGATGCCGAAGTTACATTGGCTCGGACGAACGGAAAGAGTGATATTACATGGCAAGCTGGAGTTAGGCGCTTTAAAGAAAGCGATGATGCCGCTTTAACTGCTGGGTTTTCAATACCGCTATTTTCAAATAAGCGTAACCAAGGAGAGGTGAAGGTGGCACTGGCTCGTCGTAATGCAGTCGAATATGCCAGGTTAGATGCGTTACTGCAGTTACATACAAAACTCTTTGAAGCCTATTCCCTGCGACAACAAAATATTGAAGCAGTTGATCAAACTCAAAACACTTCAATTCCTGCTCTGGAAAAAGCGCTTAACTTAACGCGACAAGGTTATGAAAATGGGCGATATAGCTATCTAGATCTGATAACCGCACAAGAAGAGTTGTTGGCAACCAAGCAAGCTCTGATTGATGCTGCAACCAATGGTTTGGTTAGCCAGGCATTGATTGAACAGCTAACCAGCGAAGCGTTCGCTCAAAAAAGAATATTAAAAAAACATAGTCAATTGATTCCGCCGCGTGCGAATCACATAGGAAATCATAATGAATAAATACCCACTTACACTATTGCTGTTAATGAGCATTACATTGCCTGTTCAAACTAGTTTTGCAGACGAAGGTCATGACGAGGAAGAATATGAGGAGATTAGTCGAATCAATGATAATTTAGCTGCACAAGTTGAGATTGTCACAGCCGTTGCGTCACCCGCTATTATTAATCAAACCGTCACCGTTTATGGCAAAGTAACACAAGCACCTGAACACTTGAATGTAATTCAAGCTCGTTTTCCGGGTGTTATCAAGTCAGTAAATTTTTCCATTGGCGATATAGTAAAAAAGGGCGATCGACTGATAACCATTGAATCAAATGAAAGCCTAAAAACCTACTCCGTTCGAGCACCTATCTCAGGGACCATTATACAACGTCAAGCTAATCCAGGGGAGTTAACACAAGAACGGCAATTATTAACTATTGCCAATCTAGATACTGTATGGGCTGAGTTTCGCATTTACCCAGAAAAACAAAGGAAAGTTAGCTCTGGGTACTCTGTAATGGTCCTTGTTAATGAGCAAAGGATACAGTCTCAAGTTGCTCACATAGTATCGGCAGCATACAAACCTTATATGCTTGCACGTGTAAAACTTGACAATACGGAACTAAAACTAGCACCCGGTCAATTTGCCAAAGCAAAAATTTATACTGGTAAATTCGAGGTTTCACTAGCTGTGGAGAAAGAAGCAATTCAAGAGCTAGGGGGACGACTTGGTGTGTTTGTTAAAGAAGATGAATCTTATGAATTTACCCCGCTGAACCTTGGTAAGTCTGATGATAATTTGATTGAAGTGATTTCAGGTATCGAGAAGGGATCTGAATATGTATCAAAAAATAGTTACTTAATAAAAGCGGATATTTTGAAATCCGAAGCTGAAGACAACGACTAAGGGCGCATGATGATTGAATCAATTTTACGCCTTGCTATAGAAAGGCGCTTTTTATTTCTAAGTTTTATTTTTGTGATCATCGGTATTGGTATGTGGAATTATCAAAAATTACCCATCGATGTTGTACCTGATATTACCAATGTTCAGGTCCAAATTAATACTGCGGCACCAGGCTATTCACCACTGGAAGCAGAACAAAGAATTACTTATCCGGTTGAAACTGCGTTGGCGGGATTGCCAAGGCTTTCCTATACACGCTCTTTGTCCCGATATGGCTTATCTCAAGTCACGGTTGTGTTTGAAGATGGGACAGATATTTATTTCGCAAGAAACTTGATTAATGCTCGCCTTGCTGTAATTAAAAGTGTGTTGCCCTCTGGATTGGAGCCAGAAATGGGACCGATTTCAACAGGTCTTGGTGAAATATTTATGTATACCGTAGAGGCAGAGCCATCAGCGCGCATGGTAAATGGAAAACCATACACAGCAACAGCCTTACGGGAAATACAGGATTGGATCATCAAGCCGCAACTAGCGCTAGTTAAAGGGGTTATAGAGGTCAACAGCATAGGCGGATACAATAAGCAGTATCACGTAATGCCTAGCCCTGAAAAGCTTCTTTACCATCGCGTAAGCTTAGAAGATGTTGCCAATGCATTAAGACAAAATAATGATAACCGCGGCGCAGGCTATATTGAGGCAAACGGGCAACAATTGTTGGTGCGTTCTCAAGGGCAATTATCCACGACAGATGAAATTCTTAATGTCATCATCAAGCAAAATGATGGGGTGCCAGTAAAAATTAATGATGTTGCAGAGGTTGCTATAGGCAAAGAACTCCGCACAGGTGCTGCGACACGTGATGGTGTAGAGACCGTATTGGGAACGGCAATGATGTTGATCGGTGAAAACTCTCGCACTGTGGCGAGGGATGTCGCCCTCAAACTTGACGGTATTCAGGCATCGTTACCAGATGGCATTATTGCAGAAGCTGTTTATGACCGTACAAGCCTTGTTGATAAAGCCATAGCGACGGTGACAAGAAACCTATTGGAAGGGGCTCTGCTTGTTATTTTTGTGCTGTTTTTACTTTTGGGGAATATGCGTGCGGCACTCATTACGGCAGCTGTAATTCCTTTATCAATGCTGATGACTATCACGGGTATGGTCAACGCTGGTATATCGGCCAATTTAATGAGCTTAGGCGCTTTAGACTTTGGCCTAATTGTTGATGGCGCAGTAATCATTGTTGAAAATGCGGTACGCCGGTTGGCTGAAGAGCAGCATCGGGGTGGGCGACAAGATCTCAGCGAAAGACTAAACACTGTATTTGAAGCAACGTCCGAAGTAATACGCCCAAGTCTATTCGGTGTCGCTATCATCACCATTGTTTATATCCCTATCTTTAGTTTAAGTGGTGTTGAAGGTAAGATGTTTCACCCTATGGCTGCTACCGTTGTGGTGGCGTTACTTTCAGCTATGGTATTGTCATTAACCTTGGTTCCAGCAGCCGTTGCAGTCATTTTAAATGGCAAAATAAGCGAGAAAGAAAGCGTTGTGATTAGTGCTGCCAAATCACTTTATCACCCACTCTTACTCCTAGCCTTAAAATTTCGTTGGCTGGTTATGTTAAGTGCAACGGTTCTAGTCGCATTCAGTATCTGGCTTGCAACAACTATGGGTTCTGAGTTTGTCCCACAACTGAATGAAGGCGATATAGCAGTTCAAGCATTACGGATACCTGGCACAGGCTTAGAGCAGTCCGTCGAAATGCAAGAGATATTGGAGCAGCGAATAAAAGACTTTCCCGAGGTAGAGAAAGTATTTGCTCGTATTGGGACGCCTGAGGTGGCCACTGACCCAATGCCGCCAAGTATCGCAGACATTTTCGTCATTCTGAAACCTCGTAACTTATGGGTTGATGCTGCAAAAACGAAAGACGAATTACTTGAGGAAATGGAACAGGCTTTAAAACAACTACCAGGTAATAATTATGAATTCACCCAACCCATTCAAATGCGTTTTAACGAGCTTATTTCCGGTGTGCGTGCCGATTTGGGGATCAAGGTGTTTGGTGATGATTTAGACCAATTGGTGTTGACTGCTAGTGATATTGTAAAAATTGTTAATTCAATTGAAGGTGCTGCAGATACCCGCATGGAACAAGTGGAGGGGTTGCCTTCATTATCTGTAAATCCTAAACGAGAAAAACTAGGTCGTTACGGTTTAAGTGTGGTTCAACTACAAGATTGGGTTGCTGCAGCTATCGGTGGCGAATCTGCAGGCATTCTATATGAAGGCGATCGCCGTTTTGAACTGATTGTCCGTTTACCTGAGTTGCTTAGGCGAGATGTAGAAGGACTAAAATCATTGCCTGTTCCGCTTCCTAATGGTGATTATGTGCCTCTTGAAGAGGTTGCCACAATCAGCATCAAACCTTCCCCAGCTCAAATTAGTCGTGAAAATGGTAAGCGACGAGTTGTAGTGACGGCCAATGTGCGTGGGCGTGATTTAGGGAGTTTTGTCGCAGAAGTTCAAGAAAAAATACAATCACAAGCCGATATACTGCCAGGCTATTGGTTAGAGTATGGTGGTACTTTTGAGCAATTGGAGTCGGCCAGTAAGCGATTATCTATGGTAGTACCAATTACATTAATTGTAATTATTGCTATTCTGGTGATGGCATTTTCTTCTCTTAAAGACGCACTGATTATTTTCAGTGGTGTGCCGTTGTCATTAACGGGCGGCGTATTATTTCTGTATTTTAGAGAGATGCCTTTATCTATATCGGCAGGTATTGGTTTTATTGCCCTATCAGGTGTTGCGGTATTAAACGGTTTAGTCATGCTAGCTTTTATACGCGATCTCTGGCACGAAAAAGGTGACCTATTATTAGCTGTTACCGAAGGTGCAATGATTCGCTTGCGACCAGTACTGATGACTGCATTGGTTGCAAGCCTGGGTTTTGTGCCTATGGCATTGAATACTGGTATAGGCGCTGAAGTACAACGTCCCTTAGCCACTGTTGTTATTGGTGGCATTATTTCATCGACATTACTAACATTATTGGTATTACCGGTTTTGTATCACTGGCTGCATCGAAAAGAGAACGTTTGCATTTAGTAATCGAGAGGCTTAAAAGTAACAGCCTTCTTCGCTATAGAAATGTACGACACATTGAAGTAGCTGGACAGATGAAGAAGGCTGTTTTTTAATCTCGGCAACCTGTCTAAGTTTATTACTTTCTGGCCGTGAATATTTCTAATTTCAGTTATTATGAAATGAGCTTTCAAGTAATGTTTATTTAATTACAACAAAATTGTTGTAATTAAAACCCTCTATAAGTTTCTTATTTATATCATTACAGTAATGTGCCGTAACCGTGGTCATGAGAGCTTTCAGAAAAACCTACTAATGGAAAAAGAAAGATAATTAGACTAAAAATTAATGATTGAATTCGCATATTAATGCTCTTCTTGAATTACTCAATTGTTATATGAGTTGTTTTTTTGTACCTATAAATAGGCTTACCCAACGTGTTTTTTTTCAATGCGGGGAATAAGTAACCACCTTTTACTTTAAGTGTTATCACTACTGGTGAAGATATATTATTTTCCCAATGTCATCCATGAGTACCTGAAAAGATTGCGGTTAATGAGCCTCTAGACTTATTTTTCGTACTCACTTTAAAGCTATTCTAAGTCTATGTTTAAAGTGCTCTTAGCCTCACGAATAACACCCCAAGCAGAATGCATAACGATTATGGCAATGATCAAGCCAATAATAATGTCAGGTAACGGCGATGAGAACCAATAAACCAAGCCGGCTGCAATGAGCACACCGACGTTGTTAATCATATCGTTGCGCGTGCATACCCATGTGGCTCGCATATTGATGTCCCCGTCTCGATACGCCATTAACAAGAAGAAAGATATTGAATTGGCAATGAGCGCCAACACCCCAAACACCCCCATATTGAAGGCATCAGGTATATTGTTAGTGCTTAGTAGGTAGATTGGTTGTATTAAAATTCCTAAGCCCAATATCATCTGAAATATACCGCTAGTTAATGCCGCGCGACTCTTCCAATGAGTTGCACGCCCTAGGGCAAATAGCCCTAGAGCATACACCAAAGCATCGGCCAGCATATCTAATGAGTCCGCCATTAATGCGGTGGAGTGGCTTAGCATGCCAGCAATAAATTCAACGACAAACATCACCGCATTTATTAATAAAACTAAGATCAATACGCGCTTTTGTTGTTTCGTTGCCGCTTCTATTTTATCGCTGGAACAGCTATTACATCCGGCCATGTGATTTCCTACCCTTCATTATGTTGCTTTGAGAAATACGAATATAACGCAGGTATTACCACCAGCGTTAATAAGGTTGCTGAGAAAAGTCCGCCAACAACAACCGTTGCCAGTGGCTTTTGTACTTCTGAGCCAATTCCTGTCGCTAGTAACATAGGAATAAGCCCAAGAGCCGTGGTTGCGGCGGTAATGAGCACGGGTCGTAAACGTGACACAGCACCTTCAAACACGGCTTGTTCACAAGATAGCCCATCTTCAATGCGTTGATTAATGGCATTGATCATCACCACACCATTCAATACCGCAACACCAAACAAGGCAATAAAGCCAATTGAACCCGGTACAGACAAATATTGGCCAGAGATAAATAATGCAACGATACCGCCAATCATTGCCAGTGGCACATTCAACATAATCAATAAGGATTGCCCGACAGAATTGAATGCAAAGTACAGCATTAAAAATATCATTCCCAGTGAAACGGGAACGACAATCATCAGCTTATCTTGTGCTCGCTTTTGGTTTTCAAACTGCCCACCAAACACAACGGTATAACCAGCGGGTAAATCAATCTCGTCATTGATTCGCTGATTTATTTCAGCTACAAGGCCACCCATATCACGGCCTTCAACATTGGATTGAATGACCACTCGTCGTTGCACATCATCTCGACGGATTTGTGGTGGACCTGATTCGATTTTCACCTCAGCTACATCAGCCAATTTAACCCATGCACCGTTTGGTGCTTGTAAGGTGATATTTTGAATGGCTTCTATGCTGTTGCGATAACCTGCATCCAAACGAACAGTAATATCATAACGTTCGTTGCCGTTAATGACTTGACCTGCTTCCATGCCACCAATGGCATTGGCGACTAGATCCATTACTTGCGCAACAGGAATGCCATAACGTGCTAATGAATCGCGATTAGGACGAATAGCCAATTGAGCTTCACCCGCAATTTGTTCCATTTCAACGCCGCGAGTACCCTCAATTTTGCGCACCAAGCCTTCTATTTTTTTACCGGTGCTTGCAAGCGTGGCTAAATCTGGGCCAAACAGCTTTATAGCTAATTGTGCTTTCACACCCGACAGTAACTCATCTACGCGAGTAGCAATGGGCTGTGAAAATGAGAATAGCAAACCAGGATGAACTGACATCTTTTCCTCCATCAATTTTTGTAATTCTTGACGGTTGGATGAGCTTGTCCATTCATCTACAGGTTTCAAGCCAACAAATATCTCAACGTTGGATACAGGTTCAGGATCACCGCCAATTTCAGCACGTCCAGCTCGACTGGAAACATATAGCACTTCAGGGAAGGTCATTAATTGTTCTTCAAGCTTCCCAGATACCTCTAATGAAGTTTCTAAGCTAGATGAAGGCGCTAGTGTGACACGAATGTTTAAGGTGCCTTCTTCCAATTCAGGCACAAACTCTGTTCCAAGAAAAGGCACTAAAGCGAGTGAACCAATAAACAAGATGACGGCGCCGAAGACAATTTTACGAGGTGCACCTAAAGCCCGTGATAACAGCGGGCGGTACATATTGTCAAAAAAGGTAACAATTGGATTGTCTTTTTCTTTAACCCCGTGACGGAACATGTATGTTGCCAATGCGGGCACAATAATAAGCGCAACCAATAACGAAGCTAACATAGCCAATACAATTGAAATAGCCATTGGTTGGAACAACTTGCCTTCGACACCTTCCAACGTAAATAATGGTGCGAATACGATGATAATAATCATCACCGCAAAAAACACCGGCCTGCCGACTTCACGGGCAGCTATTAGAATTCGAAGCGAAATCCCATGATGGTCTTGAGCTACGTTATATGGATCGGGTGCACCTTCCGCTAGCACTGTTTGAGCGTATTGCTCGTGCTCCCTATCAGGCTTACTTAAATGACTGAAAACATTTTCCATCATCACAACCGAACCATCGACCATCATACCGATAGCTATGGCTAAACCACCTAACGACATCAGGTTCGCTGAAATACCCCAATAGGCCATAAACATGAGTGCTAAACCAACCGATATTGGCATTGAGATGAGCACCAAAAAAGCGGCACGGATGTTCATTAAAAACAGCATTAAGACAACGATAATCAACACGAATGCTTGTAATAATGCTGAGCTTACGGTGTTAACAGCTTGATCGACCAAGGCTGCTTGATCATAAAAAGGTTCAATAGTCACACCGTCCGGTAACGCCGTTTGTATCGCGGGTAGCCTTGCCTTAATACCGTCGATAGTCGCTTTTGTATTAGCGCCTAAGCGTTTCATTACGATCCCTGCTACTACTTCGCCCATTGCAACTGGGTTTCCTTTAGCATCTCGAGTTGACATGGTCACAGCGCCTTGACGAATTTCAGGGCCAAAATCGACTATTGCCACATCACTGACTCGTACTGATACGCCGTCAATATTTTTTAACGGAATATTACCGATGTCACGTAAACCCTCTTTGTCGCTTCGTACCCAGCCTACACCACGAATAATGAGTTGTTCCGCACCTCTGTCTAAATACCAGCCACCTGCATTACGGTTGTTTTCTTCAATAGCTTCAGCAATATCTTTAATGGTTAGTTTATAAGACAGTAATTTACTGGGATGTACTTGCACTTGGTACTGCCTAACTTCACCGCCGAATGATAAGACTTCGGTTACCCCACTAACAGGCATTAATAGCAGCTTGACCACCCAATCGTTTAGACTTCGCAAGGCAATAGCATCAAATTTTTCAGGATCGTCAGCACGCAAAATATATTGATATATTTGCCCAAGCCCTGAAGTATTTGGCCCCATTTCAGGGGTTCCAATACCATCTGGAATTTGCTCACGTGCCGATTGCAGGCGTTGAAAAATAAGTTGCCGGGCAAAATAGATGTCGGTTCCTTCCTTGAAAACGACAGTGATAACAGATAGCCCTGTTTTAGATATTGAGCGAACTTCTTCAACATCAGGCAAGGCGTACATCACGGATTCGATAGGGAAGGTGATTAGTTGCTCGACTTCCTCCGAAGCAAGACCACGAGCTTCAGTATTAATTTGTACTTGAACATTGGTTACGTCCGGAAAGGCATCAAGATTAAGTGAAGGTAATATTAATGTTCCGCCAACAAGAGTCGCCAGCAGTGAAAGCACTACCAGCAGACGATTATTAATACCGAGGTCAATAATTTTATTAAACATGGTTGTGGCCTCAATGGTTATGAATGTTAAAACCAGACTTTGCTAATTCTGATTGTAAAAAGAATGCACCATGAGTTACGACGCGAGTGCCTGCATCAATACCATCAATTACCGTCACTCCATTATTTGTTCGTAATACATTGATTTCTTTAGGCTCGAATTGGTTGTCTTCGTGCTCAACAAATACCATCCAATCGCCATCAGGGCTACGTAGAACCGCATCGGCAGGAACAGACAGTACTTTTTCTGCGTTATTTGCAGCAATGTTTACGTCAACAAAAACACCTGGGTGTAATACGTCATCAGGGTTTGCTACTTCGATACGAATACCAATAGTACGTGTGCTTTCATCCAAAGAATGATGACGTTGAATAACGGTTCCCTTTAATGTTTTTTTACCAAAAATGACATTGGCCATAGCTCCTATTTGCACGTCTGTAACTTGTTTTGCGGTTAGTCGAGTATTTACCCAAAGTTTCGTTTCATCACTAACTTTAAATAACATTTGACCTGCATTAACTACTTCACCCAATGTAAATTGATCCTGAATTACGGTGCCACTTTGCAACGCTAATAGTTGGAAGCGACCGTTGGCCAGTCTGTTATTACCAGCTTTTAGCATGACCTCCACTTGTTGTTGGTTCATGCCATATGCTTGCACTTTTGCACGTGCTTGTTCATTGTTTACTTTGGCTTGTATGTATCGAGCCGCAGAAACTACTTTTTGTCCTAACTTTCGAACACGGGTCCATTCTCGAGCAGCTACTAAAAGGTCGCCCTGTGCCTGTGCCATTTCAACACTAGATAACGTGACTAATGGCTGCCCCGTAGACACTAAATCACCTAGTTTTGCATGTCTTTTAACAACCTGAGCATTAATGAGTGATACAGCCTGACTGGTTGCATAAGCATTTAGGGTTATTTCGCCTGGTGCACTAATGCTGAGGTCTATATTCGTTAACTGGAGGGGCGTAGTGGTTATGCCTGCTGCTTTTTGTTGAGCAGCTGTTAAATGAATTCCGTCTTCCTCTTCATGGGCATCACCGCCTTTTTCATGTTTTTTGCCGTCATTTTCATGCGTATCATGATCTTCTTCATGGGCATCACCGTCTTCTTCATGCGTATCATGATCTTCTTCAGTATGTGCGGTTTTGTGGTCATGATCATCTTCGGATGCATGGATAGTCTGAGCACCTGATAGAGTTAAAAGAGTGATTAAAAAAATTGTATTAAACTTATTCATTGTTATTCTCCACTGCCTAATTTCTTAGGGATGCTGTTTGTTTGTAGGCTACTTTGGGGGCTTATCCATTTAGCAATATCGCCAGAGGCAATGAGCCATTGCGTCCAAGACTGCCATAGTTGAGCGCGCTGCCTAATGACACTTTCTTCGGTATCAAGTGATTGTTTGAGTTGCACCAAATAGTCGGCCGTACTTAATTCACCTGCTTTCCATAGACGGCCTAACAGTTTTTCTTTTCGTAATAAATGCTGACCTCCGGTCGCTTCCCACTGAGCCCATGCTTGACGATTAACCTGAAGTGTTTGTTCTGCTGAAGTCAGTTGAGCGAGTAATGCTTGTCTCGTACTTGTTGCTTCATATTCACGCTGTATAAGCAGTAATTGGGCGGCTTCTACTTCAGCGCTTAAATTATTTCGTACAAACAGAGGCATTGAGAAACTAAGGCTCGTTAAATTATCGTTGCCTTCCTTACCTGCTTTTATTCCAATACTTGGGTTAGGGCGTTGTTCGCGCTGACGTAATTTAATTTCTGCACGAGCAATGTTCATTCGAGTAAGGGCAAGACGCATCTCTGGTAAGCGATCAAGTATTTGATTTGAATCTTTTACCGGATATTCTGAGCTGCTAGGTATGTCACTCATTACTGGTAATGACATTAGTAAAGAGTTACTCCCGCTCCCTAATACCACGTAAAGATTCTGTTTATTGATAATTAACTCAGAACGAGCATCAGCTAACTCAAAATTCGCTTCGCTGCTTGCTAGTTGGGCTAGAGCCAGTTCAACTTCGGTAAGGTCTCCAGCTTGATAACGCTGTTTGGCAATACTGAAAAACTGTGACATCGAATTTGAACGTTTTTCAATTATTTTCAGCGTATCAATACTGGCTTGATATGTAACCAATGCTAATAAAACTTCAGCAGTTAATTTTTGCTGTGCGACAGTTAATTCAGTAAGGCTAAGTTGCAATTTGTAATCTGCAAGATGTGTTTGAGCTAATCGTTTATCGCCCCAGTCAATGGTCTGAGTGATGCCCGCTGTTTTTGTGTCAACACCTGCTCGTTCATACTCAAATTCAAGTTCAGGGTTGAACAAGGGTTGATTGGCAGCACGAAGCTCAGCTGCTGCTTTATCAGCAGAAGCTTGAGCTGCTTGCAACCTAGGGTGATGTTGTACTACTTGGTTTAGCCAACTTTCGAACTTCTGTTGCTCGTTAGCACCAACTGTTGAGGGCAACAATAAGGCGCATGCAAAAAGGCTAATGACATTTAAAAATCTCATGGTAATTCCTATAAATAAAATAAAACATAGACGATTTAAATTAATGAATCGTGTAGGTATCGCCGGCTATAACCGACAAAATTATTAGGAATTAGCTAAGAGGGGGACGCTGGAGCGGGCTGGTTTGGTGTGACTGAAAAAGTAGGTTATATGCCAAGGTGTCACGTTTAGCTACGTGAAGTGATACTTTTGTATAGAGACCAATCAAGCCTAACAAATGAGCACCGGCGTGACAGCAGTGATCATCATCTAGGTGGTTGTCTTGATCACTAGTTAGATCAATGCTGTGTAAATCAGCTTGTTGTGACATGGCCTGTTGGTGTTTCCCAGCAATATCATCATGGCTGTTCATTGCCCAAACGCTGCTATAGCTTAGCGAGCTAAGAATCAGTAATAGTATGGTTACGTGTTTAAGCACAATGAAGGGGTGTTGGAAACATTCTCGACAGTCTAACCTTTTGAATTATAGGTTGTCAAATTAGTGTTATTGCTAAACCAAATGGTTTGGTTGGGTCAGGCCTGAATATATTTATCTATATCTTGGTTATCTTTAATTAGTGTCGATGCTTTTCCATTGAGAAATTATTTTGCAGTTAAAAATGAAACCGAGTACTCAGTATGAAGCGTGTTTCATTAGCATTGTTTAGGTCGTTAACCATTCCACCCTCGATGACTACCTTTTGATGAATCCACTGCAAACCTAGGGTCAATTGATGAGTCACGGTATTATCTTCAGCCCAACGACCATTTAATTCCACCACCGTATTTAGCTCTGATGCGAAGCCCCAATTAGGCCGATCTACGGGAAATAATCGGTATTGCCATGACAGATCATAGCGGCCACTGTCGAGACGATTATCAATTCCTAGTTGATACAAAAAATCGACATCAATTTCATTACGGTTTTTGAAGTGTGTAAATACAAACCCCGCCTGAACTGCAGTATCCCTATCATTTTCAGTTGGCACAACAAGCCCTGCCAAAACACCAAAACGATCCGTGCCCATAAAACTATCGTTTTTCCAGGCAATATGGCGATACAAAACTGACACATCCCCTTGTCTATCTTTTCCAGCTGGTGAAAGCCGATAAGGCAGGCCTAGTAATACAGTTTGGTTTGCACTTAAACCGTATGCCAGGCTAGTCGTAATGCTATCTATATCTGACTTCTTTGTATGTTCAAATGCTAGCCGCACCACTGCCCCGTCTTTTTCAACCGGTAATGCAACAAATGAGCGCAGCCCCATGCCATATACGGTATTACTGATACCAAAACTTAATAACAATATCGCTATCTGCGCGGTAATATTGTTATTTTTCATCTGCCAGTATCGTAATTTTTACGGGGGTAAAGCCTGCGTCTAATACGGCTTTTTTAATACTCTCAATGCTGGGCTGGTTGCCCTCAGTTTGAAGGCGTATTTTTTTCTGTTTCAGACTTACTTCAACGTTTGAAATACTTTGCATTTCGCCAAATTTTCGTTCTAAACTATCCACACAAAAGGCACAGGTCATACCATAAACCTCGATCTCTACAGTTCTGGCCTGAACACTTTGCAGCATCCCCAAAACGACCACTAAACTCATCGCAAGGGTAAGATTAAATATTTTTTTCATCTCATTTATCTCCTCTACAAATTCAATAATTGACGCAGCGGTAACAATAAAACGCTAAAGAAAAAGCCAATCATCCAAATGCCCACGCTTAACCAAAAAATACGTTTATTCCATTTTTTTGACTGTCTACAAGCCGCCGCTCCTTTAGGGTCAATGGGGCAGGCTTGATCAGGTCGCCAGATAACCCATGCGAGAAAGGTTAATAATAATCCGGATATGCTAAGTGCCCATAATTTATGTTCTGCAAGAAAGAATAGCCCTGGAATGTTGTAATTCAAACTGGCTACTACCGCGCCAAAACCAAGTGACACAAGCAAAACCGGCAAAGCACAACACAATAGGGTGCCACTGGTTATAAACAGCGTTAACCACCGTAGTTTTGTCTTAGATTGCCATTTAAGCTTATCCACAACATGGGCCCTCCGTTGTTTCGCCCATCTGCTGTAACTGAATGGGAGGACAGGCAACACTTCCATAAGAACAGAACACGCAGCAATCTCCTTGTATTGGTTTCAACAAAACTTCACAAGCTGGGCACTCATAAAACCATTGGCATGCATCTGTTGGCATTTCAAGAAGCTCCTTATGTCCACACTCAGGACATATTAGTTCTGAATCAAGAATGACCTTTTTCATCTACACCTCCTTGTTCTTTACATTTGTTATCATACAACCTGTATTTACTACAGGTTCAAGAGGTTTTTGTTATGGAAACAACCCTTTTCTCAATCGGCCAACTCGCTAAACGAGCAAAATGCAAAATAGAAACCGTGCACTACTATGAAAAAACGGGCCTGATGCCAGACCCGCCACGTACAGAAGGAGGCCATCGGCTTTATGATCTAAAGCTTATCAAACGACTTTGTTTTATCCGCCGTTGTCGTGAACTTGGCTTTAGCATTGCGCAAATTAAGGAACTACTTACGTTTATTGATGAGCCCAATCATTATTGTGGCGAGGTAAAAGAACTGGCAATGATACATGCAACTGAGGTTCAGCAAAAAATTGATGACTTGCAGAAACTCAAGTTAGCACTCAATGAAATGGTCTCTCAATGCAAAGGGGCCGATAGCTCTGTAGCAGAATGCTCGATTATTGATGCGCTATATGTAAAAAAATAGCTTACATTATGGCATTGTAATCCCCTCTATAGGCGACATGCTGTTTTTTTGATAATTTGTTGCTCGGTCGTTATCCATATGTTCTTTCATGGTAATTCCCTTTTTTTAAGATCATTTCTTAGCCGTAATTTTTATTGATTACATAAGGTCATGATTGTGAGCATGTAATAAATATAACTGTTGAATTAACGAGCCCCCTGCCTTAATACCTTCTTTTCTAAAATATCCATTGACGAAACAATACCCAAGAGACCCTCAGCGCCGGTGACAACCAGATGATGTAACTTGTTACTCACCATTAATTCTGCTGCTTCTGTAAGGGATTGGTAAGGACTAATTTCCACAACAGGTTCGGTACAAATTTCCCACGCTTGGACATCACCCCTTAGTGATGCTTGAATAGCATGTAGCTGAATTAAATCAATGGCACTTATTACACCTATGCACTGAGCTGCATTATCAATAATCGGCAAGCACTGTACGCCCGCCTTGTTCATTAGTTGTTCGAGCATTCCAACGGAATCCGTCATTTGCCCACAAATAACGGCTTTTGTCATAATATCCTCAACAATCATCTGGTTAACTCCCGCTTCATATTAAAAACCGATTACCTTGTTACTCGGCAGCTCAATGCATATCCCACTCATATTTAGTTAATTTAAGGATACTTTGTGAAACATACCTGCTTCATAATGACCTGGCACATTACACGCAAAAACTACATCCCCGCTCTTAAATTCCCACGTCAGTACTTTTGTTTCCCCTGACTTAACAGTTACCGTATTGCCATCTTGATGAATCATATCGGGCATCTGACGCATCATCTTCCGATGTGCTTGCTGTTCTTTTTCATCTCCTATGGAAAATTCATGAGGAAGCTTTCCTTTATTGGTAATGACAAACTTCACGATATCCCCCGCTTTCAGATCGGGCTGTGATGAAAACGTAAAACGCATTGTGTCTAAGGTGGTTACGGCAATGGTTTTTGTCGCTGCAGATTCGGTAGCTGGTTGACCCACCGCACTGCCTTCTGAATCATGCTGATGCCCAGAATGCTCCTCGGATGGCATTTGCATAGGTTTGCTTACCGACTCATCAGCACCGTGTTTATGAACATGTGTAGACTCACCGCCCGCTATAGATGTTGTTGTAAAGGCTACGAGTACTAGCCACATTGAGATATAGATTATTTTGTTAAACATTATTTTTTCCTTTTTACTTTTAAAATTTAATTTCAGAACCAAGCTCGTATTCCCACAACAAACTGAGTGTCGCTTACATCTTCTCCTTCATCTCGGGAAAAGTTTGCTGTATCACCGTATGTCTTGTTCCAATTCACCCCTATATACGGTGCAAATTCACGTCGTATTTCATAGCGAAGTCGTAAGCCTAGCTCAATATCAGACAGACCTGAGCCCACACCCGTTGCTTCGTCATCTTTGCTGTATGCATTGATTTCAACTTCAGGCGTGAGAATTAACTTTTGCGTTAGCATAATTTCATATTCGGCCTCAAGGCGAAGCGCGGTTTGACCATTATTTCCAATGAAGGCGGCTGCATCAATTTCAAAGAAATACGGTGCAAGACCTTGAAAACCAACCGCGAACCAGTCTCGATTAGGAGTTGGCATTTTGTCATGACGCCAACCCACTTGAACATCCCAGTATGGGGCGATAGCTTTGCTGTATAAAAACTGCAGTTCAGCTTCGTCTGTTTTACCGCTGACGTTTTCAACATCCACCTTCACCCAAAGTTTATTGAGGTCTTTACCTACCCAGCCTTGTGCCTCTAAAACAATTGGATCACTTCCTTCTGTATTACGTAGTTCAAATTGACCAACCATCACCTTAGTTAGTAGAGGGTCGTCACGACCCATTGAATGGGATGCCATTGATACAAGAGAAATACAGATAATTAAGAATAATTTTTTCATCATAGCCTCCTTAACTCACTTCAACTTTTCTAAACATGCCCAACATGTGGAAGAACAAATGACAATGAAATGCCCAGCCCCCCATTGCGTCTGCTGTCACTAAATAACTCGCTTTAGAACCTGGCTGCACTATAACGGTATGTTTTCGAGGAATATAATCAGGATCCCCTGTTTCTAAATCACTCCACATACCATGTAAATGCATCGGGTGATTCATCATCGTGTCATTGATGAAATTTATTCGTAAACGCTCACCATATTTAAATTTTAATGGTTTTGCATGCGCAAACTTAATACCGTTCATCGACCACATATAACGGCTCATATTACCGGTTAAATGTAAGTCAATTTCGCGCCCAGGCTCTCTTGGGTCAGGCGTTTTATGTAAATTTCTGAGGTCAGCATAAGTCAGTACTTTGCGCCCGTTATTTCGTAAACCAATACCTGGGTCATCAATTCGATACTCCGGCGAATCGGCACGCATATCAACATGTGGCCCAAATTCAGTACTTTTATGAATAACCGGCCTATTACTACCAAAACCCGCTTTCCCTGAGCCATATTCAGGCTTAGGCGTCATATTAGACATATCATGACCACTATGATCCATCTTGCTATGGTCCATACCCGCCATCTTGCTGTGATCCATACCCGCCATCTTGCTGTGATCCATGCCAGCCATCTTGCCATGATCCATACCGGCCATGCTCATGCCCATATCACCATGACCAAGAATAGGTGATGCGTCCATTGCAGGTGGTATTGCCTTCATTGCTGCATTAGGTGTCAGTGTGCCACTTGAAAATCCTGTTCTATCAATCGATTGAGCAAATATGCTGTATGCCTGCTCAGCGCTAGGCTCTACGATCACATCATAGGTTTCAGCGACACCTAGGCGGAACTCATCTATGCTAAACGGCTGTACGTACTGGCCGTCTGCTGCAACCACCGTCATTTTCAACCCCGGTATAGAAATATCAAAAAATGACATTGCTGCTGCATTGATGAAACGCAAACGAATTTTCTCACCGCGTTTAAAAATTCCTGTCCAATTATCTTCGGGCGTTTGCCCATTCATTAGATAGGTATAGGTGTATCCAGTGACATCTGATATATCACGGTCCGACATCCGCATTTCATTCCACATGCCACGACTGGACCAAAAACCATCCCAGCCTTTTTCACCAACTTCGCTTAGCGCATCAAAAACCGTACGCTCTTGATAATTATAGTAATGCGATAGTTTCTTAAGTTTCGCGTAAATATTGTCAGGCTTCTCATCACTCCAATCAGACAGTGTCACCACATAGTCGCGGTCATAGCTAAATGGCTCCGGTTCAATAGGATCAATAATAATGGCACCATAGGCACCCGTGGGTTCTTGAAAACCAGAATGACTGTGATACCAGTAGGTTCCACTTTGGTTGACTCGAAATTTATACTGAAAGGTTTCACTCGGTTTAATACCTGAAAAGCCTTCGCTAATATTAGGTACACCGTCCTGACTGCTTGGCAAAATAATCCCATGCCAATGAATAGAGGTGTCTTCTGCTAGGTGATTGGTCACATTTAGAGTGACCTCTTCACCTTCTTTCCAGCGTAACGTAGGCGCTGGAACAGAGCCATTTATCGCCGTAGCAAAACGGTTTTTTCCGGTAAAATTGACCGGTATTGGGCTATAGGTCAGGTCAAACTGTCTGCCACGCAATATTTTCGACTGTTGTTTAATTCGTGTTTCAGCGACCACCGCTGGAGAAATACCTAAGCCAATAAGCGCACTACCAGCTGCAACTCCGGTGACAAAACGACGGCGAGGTAAATTGATGTTTCCCTGGGGGGATAATTTTTTAATTAACATTGTAAATTCCTGATTATTGAGCAGCCACGGGCGGCTCGACTAAAATGTTTTTTTTAGGGTTCTATCGTTTTATAGCAGAAACAGCTGACTCAACGACAGTATTAAAAAAATCAGGAAAAAATGGGGGGAGGAGAATCTAACGTAACAAGAAAACTGGAAAAATGCTCCATAGAAGGAGCTGTAAATTGCTGATGCGGCTGGTCATCAGTAAGCACTACGGTTGTTAGAATAAAAGACGCCACATGAAAACACTTATCACAATGGTTTTCATCGCAGTTCAAACTAGATACACCCATATCAGCTACAGAAGATGTTTTCATCATGTCATGATGATCGCTCATATCCATATCAGACATTTGATGAGGCCCCATATCCATGCCAAACGAAGCCATACTCGTCATTGCCCATGCGCTTTGCAACGGCAGAATAAACAAGCATAAAGCCAGTAAACAGTGGATAACGATGTGACGATTTATCTTCATAGCTGTTTTAATAGTACACCAAAAAACTACAGGAGGCACTTGTTTATTAGGTTGTTATCAATAATCCGCAAATACTGTATACCCACCTTCTTCATTGCTTGCTCTTGCAAATATAAATAAGAATGATTATTATTCGTATTAGAATAAGTGTTAATCATGCCTAATTTGAAGGAACATTTAACACAATGCTGACACGTAGTGATTTACCTTCGGATATCAATGATATCTTTAGTTGTAGAGCTTTATTCTAAATAATTAGTAATTTATTTTCAGTGATAGGTTTGAAGTCCTATTCAAATTAATTAAGAGGAAGCCATATGGGCAAATTAACTGTTACCTTAACGTTTTTACTTTTTTCTGCTTTTGCTTCTGCGCATAGCGGTGCCGACCCATTAAAGGAATTAAACAAGAATAAGAATCGACTATCGTCGGTTCAAAGCGAATTTGAACAACTCAACAAGCAGAGTGAACAATTCGAGAGTTTGGAAAAGCAGGCAAGGTACTTGCAAAAAAACATTTTAATTTTACGCCGTCTTATGGTGAAAGATTATCCTCATGTCACAGCCAGTATGAGTAAGTACAAACTAGATTATATGGACGAGATTGATAATGGCCTCGAAGGTTTTAAACAGACATTGGATCAAATGAAAACTGTGATTGAGAATTAAACTTACTCAAGACTGTCGACTAAATTCGGAAAAAAAAGTAAAAACAACCAATTCATACGAGCCCCCCATAAGGCCTAGTTTCGGTTTTTTATTAAAAAACTCCTTTAATTTGGATATAAGAATTTTCTTACTTACCCCCCCCTGATTTTTAGAGGTCATCAAATATTCCTTATTTACACGGTCCTTGACAGGCTTTGATCATAAAGTTAAACTGCCCAAAGTTAAAGGAAATAACACCTTTTATATCAATCGCTTAGCAATTATGCTAGGTTGCAAACAAGCTAAAAATTGAGCAACACTCTACATATTGATGTAAATTGCTCAATTTCAACGTTAATATTTTGAGAGATATGACTAATAATATTTATGGAAGCTTTTTCAGTAGGCTAATTGGCAAAAGTGTCGATTCTCAAGCTAACTTAGAGGAAGTGAATAAGGAAGTTGAATCCATAAAGGATGAAAAACTCCACATACGCGCATACAAGTCGAGCGCAGTTCCTACACGCGGCAACATTTTTAAGTACCGTAAACGGGACGATAAGCTTGATGAAAAAATAGATTCTTACCTTTCTATATAACTACTCAATAAATTAATACAAGAAGCTGGGGCTACCCAGCTTTTTTTTTAACAATATAAAACTATGACGGAACTAGAATTATATAAATTTCATGAGGAAACGTTTAAACCTATATATGCAGACTTAATTGCCATCTTAGGAAGTAAACCTGAACAAATCGCTTTTGAGCTTGAGGCCGCTTTATCTCATATTGCTGTTGCGAAGACGAATGATGAGCTTTATGAAAAAAATATTGAAAAAGCTTATGGCCATCTGCAACGAGCATCTTTGGATGCTGTAAAAATCATGTGGCTTGAGTATAGACAAAGGGCCGAAAAAATCATTCTAGACCCAGACATGCGAGCATTTGCATCTAAAGCTTCTGAAAGTGAACTCATTACAAAATTTCAAAAAGCCGAACAAACCGCGAGAAGTGCTAGGAAGAAAGAACTAAACAATACAGGCAATGACCCATCAGCTTCTATCTCTGAATACTATGAAGCCGCTCAGCTCTTTAGTGAAATAATTACATTGATAGATCCTGAAAAGGTAGCGAAGTTAACACGCTTTAAATCAAAATATAAAACTAAAGAAGTTGTTATTTCGTTTTTAGTTGGCGTTGTCAGTAGTGGTGTTGTTTCGTTCCTGCTTGCCAAATAGGACCTAAAAAGGAAGCGCAATTTTATGCGCCATAATGATGATACTAAGGAAGCAAACATGGAAGGAATAGTAGAAAAGGATTTAGAAGTCATCGATGTGTGCTGACGTGTGAGCATGGGTAAACAATATGCCTTTGTGACCACCGTTCAATTAGACGATAAAGGCGCCCGAATCAGCCCCCCCCCTATTGAAGTAAAAAAATGGGTTGAAGTCGACATCACATTGCCTGACACCCTAAGACGAGTCATTAAAATGGGCGGTTCATGGGCAAACATGCCATAAAAAACTATTCAACTTTATATTTCAGGTTTATCGCAAAAGCATTACTCATTGCATTCAAACACCCTATCACAGTCTTCGCAGCGGATATTTAACTGCGCCTTACCGTAAACTTTAGTATCACAACCCGAACAGATATAACGATACCTGGTTTGACGCTTCGCCGCTTCAGGAATCAAAAAATCTGATATGGGTGAATCAGTGGGTTTAACTAACTCCGACAGTGTTGGCGTTGCTTTAACAGGCACAGAAGTTAAGACTTTGTCAGGCTCAGTCCCATTTGAATTGACCATGGGTGCTATTACCGGCTCGAATAGACGTGGCAATGAGCGTCTATCCATCCACTTCAACTGAAACCCTTTTTCATCAGATAGCTGTTGGAAAGTTCGGATAAATGGCCCATCTTCAATAATGTAATCACTCATAAACTGGCCAGTAATTCGTCCACCCGGCTCTCCTGTCGAGGAAGGCATCAACCCAACTTCAATCATTTTTAGAGCCCACTCTTTATTATGGTAATAATCACGGCCGGGATGACCAAAACAGTGCTGCCAGCAATGTGCCATTTCATGGACCAACGTCTGCATCACCTCAATCAGTCTTGAATTGGCAATATACGCTGGATTAATCGCTATTTCGCTGCATTTAGTACCGTTAATATCTCCCCAACGCTCAGGTGCAAAATAGCCCATGACTCCTTTTTTACGTTGTACTGTAAAAATTACGCTCGGTAATTTACCTCCAAATAAAGCTGTATTGAAATGCTCATAGGCATCCAACAGTGATGTATAAAGTTCAGAGGTAGGGTTCATTAATTGCTCAATAATATTGAATTATGGTCGCTGTACAACAATAAATAATACAGGGATTAGCAATTTATTGCATTTTGAAGATAGAGAGGATTGTTACTTAAATAACAAAAAGGAATTAAAAAAGGCTGTTCTTATAACCATAAACACGAAAACGTGTAGTGTACACTACAAATATTTGCGCTTTTGGTTATATCAAATAGCTAATACTGTATAAAATGTTATAAAAACGGTATTACGCGATTATATACGGCGCGATTCTAATAATAACAAATTAAGAGCAAAAGCCTATGCCCAACCTTAAAATTCTTTCTACCGCTCGAAAACGAACATTTAATGATGCACCTAAGCTATCGTCAAATGCACGACACTGCTACTTTTTGATTGATGCTGATACGCGTAAAGTGATCAACACCTTACGTACAGATATTAATAAAGTCGGGTTTTTAATGCAGCGCGCCTATTTTCAAGCTAAAGGTCGTTTTTTTGATGAGAGTCTATTCAAACATAAAGATCTGCGCTTTGCTGAAAAGGCGTTAGGACTCAAAAAGCCTGTTGACCTAGCTGGCTACTCAATGAAGTCCAAGACTCAACACAAAAACCTTATTCTTGAAAGTTTCAAATGGAAAGCCTTCCGCAACAGAGATCACGAGGATCTCGCCGCACATGCCCTACTCCATGTCGATAAACGAAAATCCAGTGAAGATGTTCTATTTGCTTTGTTGGACTTTTGCTGGGCAAGCAAGGTTGAAATACCTAGTTATGATCAATTCTCCAATATTGTCTCTGACAGTTTTAATCAATATGAGAATACGATATTAAAACGTACTAAAGCCCGACTTGACGAAAAGATGACGGACGCTCTACTCTCACTGCTTTCGAACACAAAGAACTCTGTGCGTTTTGGTGATTTAAAGAAAATTGACCAAGCTCATACACAAAGAGCCTTAAAAAAGAATGCCGAGATTTTGGCGTATTTCCGCGATATATTTTTTGTTATTGAGCCATTGCTAAAAGAGCTCGCCCTAACTGAAGAAGGCACCAAATACTTTGCAGATTGGGTCTATAAATCCAGTACCCGTCAGATAACGCAGCTACAAAATCCTATAAAGCAATGTCTCTACCTAGCTGCCTTTGTACAAGATCAATTTTATCTACGCCAGGATTACGCTGTTGACGCTTTTTTGAAAGTCATACGCAGCACTGTAAATTCTGCTAAGGGGTATGATCGAAAGCAAAAAGAAAGCATGGAGAAAGAAGAACAGTTGTCGAGTAAATCCGTGTTGGACTCTGCTGTAATCCCCCCATTTATAACCGAAGTTAAAAGTAGAGGTTAAGCTGCATCCAG
>OJHM01000019.1_pt1 | contig 74935 bp, 68 predicted proteins | sample 1595241 | NCBI WGS metagenome assembly OJHM01 (sample SAMN05416781, study PRJEB24817) | seawater metagenome | isolation source: Sea water | place: Canada:Atlantic | collected 2013-11
ATTCGTCGGCAGCGTCAGATGTGTATAAGAGACAGGCCCCCGCCTTTATCAAGACACCGATGACCGACGGAATGATGGAAAAGCGGGCCGAGGATCTAGGCGTCAGCGTCGATGAGGCAATCGAGAGTTTCCTGGAGGAAGAGCGCCCGCATCTGAATTTGAAACGCCGTGGCCGCACCGAGGAAGTCGCCCCCGTCATTGCCTTGCTATGTTCGGAACGCGCCAGCTTCGTCACCGGTGCGAACTGGCGAGTAGACGGTGGCTCCGTCGGGTCGATCGAAACCTGATGCGCCCCCATGATGAGGCGTCGCTGCGCGCGCATATCGACGCATGTCCGATGGGCGACACCCTGTCCGAGCAGCGTGAGGGCTTCATCGCCCGCGTGGGCGATCAACCGTCAACCGGCACATGGACGACAATCGGCGGGATCGACACATTGCGCGTCGGTGCCGCCAGCGCTCCGGCATTGGTGTGGTTTCATGGCGGTGGTTACGTTCTGGGCAGCCCGGACACCCACCGCGTCATGGCGGCGCATCTGGCATCGCGGGGCGTGCAGGTGCTGTTGCCCGCCTACCCTTGCGCGCCTGAGTGCACATGGCCCGCCCCGCTGAACGCCGCGCTCGCGGTTCTGGATGACCTGGACAGTTCCGTGGCGCTGGGCGGCGACAGTGCCGGGGGCCATCTGGCGCTGAATGCCGCGCTGGCATGGCCGAGGCGGGCGAGGGCCCTGGCGCTGATCTCTCCGAACACGGACCGGACGGGAAGCTGCCTTACCCGTGATCGTGAGGGTGATGCGATGAATGACGGGGCAACGGATGCCGCTCTATGGGCTATGGTGGCACCGGAACTGGGCGATGACGATCCGCAAGCCTCACCACATCTGGCGGATTTGCGGGGCCTGCCGCCCTTGCATGTGGAGGCGGTCGGCACGGAAATCCTGCTGGACGACACGCTGATCCTGACGCGGGCGGCAGCGGCGGCGGGGGTGCAGGTGTCGGCACATATCGCACCGGGTCTGATGCATATGCACGCCCTGTGGCCGGACGCCTTGCCCCAGGGCGCAGAGGCGCTGGACCGGATCGCCCGCCACGTTCATGCCGCGTCACCCTGACGCGCGGCGTGAACAGCGGGAACCACTCCCCACCCAGACCGTTGACCAAGGCATTTAACGAACGAGGATTTTCATGACCGACGCCCCGAACATTCCCCCCCAGTCGCAGGATCACATGCCCGCGGATGAGCACAAGATGAAGCCCGCCCCGGACTATGCCCCCCGCCATCCCGGCGTGGGAAAGCTGAAGGACAAGGTCGCGCTGATTACCGGCGGCGACAGTGGCATCGGCCGCGCGGTCGCCGTGCTTTTCGCGCGCGAGGGCGCAAAAATCGCAATTGCCTATCTCGATGAGCATCAGGACGCGGAGAAAACCAAGGAATTGGTTGAGGCTGAGGGATCCGAGGCAATCCTGATCGCCGGTGATCTGGGCCAGAAATCCCACGCGACCGAAGCTGTCGAAAAGACCGTGCAGGCATTCGGAAAGCTCAACGTCCTTATCAACAACTGTGCCCAGCAATGGCTGGATGAGGACCTGACCGATCTGGATGAGGAAACTTTGCGCCGCACGATGGACAGCAACGTGATGTCGTATTTCTTCACCACGCAGGCCGCCCTGCCGCATCTGGGCGAGGGGGACGCCATCGTCAACACGTCGTCGGTGAACGCCTTTGCGGGCATGGGATCGCTGATTGCCTATTCGACATCGCGCGGTGCCTCGCTGGCGTTCACCCGCTCGCTGGCGGCCAATTTGGCGGATAAGGGGATCAGGGTGAACTCCGTCGCGCCCGGCCCGATCTGGACACCGTTCATTCCCGGCACGATGCCGGCGGAGCAGGTCGAGGATTTCGGCTCCGGCACGCCAATGGGCCGTCCGGGCCAGCCGTGGGAGGTCGCAACCGCGTTCCTGTTCCTCGCCTCCTCGGATGGCAGCTACTTCACCGGGCAGACATTGCATCCGAATGGTGGAATGGTCGTCGGGGCCTGAGGCCGAGTTCAATCGAATACCTGCACGAAGGGGCCGCGACACCGGCCCCTTCTTCTTGCGCGATCGGCGTGAAGGAGACCTTGCATGACACCCCGCGCCAACTGGCCCCTGCATCCCAGCATCTACGAGATATACCCCCGGTCGTTCCGGGACAGCACAGGCACCGGCGAAGGCGACTTGCGCGGTGTCGTTCAGGGGCTGGAGGCGGTCGCGCAGCTCGGCGTCGATGCCATCTGGCTGGCTCCGTTCTATACCAGCCCGATGGTCGATGGCGGATATGATGTCATGAACCATTGCGAGGTCGATCCGCGATACGGAACCCTCGACGATTTCGATGCTGTGGTGGCGCGCGCCCACGAACTGAACCTGCGGGTCATGGTCGATATGGTGTTCAACCACACATCCGACCAGCACCCATGGTTTCAGGCCAGCATAGCCCGTGATGAGGATATGCACGATTGGTACGTCTGGCGCGATGCAAAGCCTGACGGCAGCCCGCCGAACAACTGGTTGAGCTTCTTTGGCGAACCTGCCTGGACGTGGAATCCGGTACGGCGGCAATTCTATCTGCGCCAGTTCCTGTCCTGCCAGCCCAGCCTGAACCTGCGTCATCCCCCGGTTCAGGACGCATTGCAGGCCATCGTGGCGTTCTGGCGCGGGCGCGGCGTGGACGGATTTCGCTTCGACGCGGTGAACTCCTACCTGTTCGACCTGTCGATGAAGGACAATCCCCCGGCCAGCGAGGAGGTTCAGGATCGCAACGCCACCGGTCCCGAGAATCTGTACAGTTTTCAGGATCACCTCTACGACATATTGCCCGGAGACGGTGCCGCCTTCGCGGAGAATTTGCGCAAGTGGGCCGGCCCGGATGCTTGGTTGCTGGGCGAGGTGAACTCCGGCAACCGCTCGGTCGAGTTGTCGGGCGCATTTACCGCACCTGACCGACTGGATGCGAACTATACCGTGGATTTGATGGTCAATCCGGTAACGGCGCAGACGGTTTGCGATCTGATCACGCGGCATCGGCGCGAAGGATGCGGACTGACCTATTGCCTGTCCTGCCACGATCAGCCGAGGGCCGTCAGCCGAACCGGCGACGGCTCCGCACGCGATGCGAAATTGCTGGCACTGCTGTCCGCCGCCCTGCCCGGTCCGCTGATAATCTGGCAGGGGGAGGAGCTGGGCCAACCGCAGGCCGCTTTGAAACTGCACGAGATCTCAGATCCGTTCGACCGGCTGTTCTGGCCGGTACAGCCAGGGCGTGAGGGCGCGCGAATACCCTATCCGTGGTCGGCGGACGCGCCGAATTACGGCTTCACCACCGGGACACCCTGGTTGCCGATGCAAGGGTTGGACGACATCGCACTGTCCGAACAGGGACCGGACGGCACCCGCTCGTTCTGGATCGAAGCACTGCGCCTGCGCCGCAACCTCGACCCCAAGGGTCCGGTGGACACTGCCATCGTCAATGATGTGCTGCACATCCAGCGCGGCGATTTCACCTTTGCGTTGAACCTGACGGACAGCGCACGGCCCTGCGGCCATGCGCACCCTGTTCTGAGCACTGAACCACTGACGCCCGGCGCCCTGCCCCGCCGCAGCGGTGTGGTGTGGCGCAAAGGTTATTCGGGATAGGCCTCACCCAGATTGTCGGCTTTGACCGCGCCACGCTCACCCATAGCCTCGGTTTTGCCGACGGTGGTGTCGCGGCGGGTCTGGGCCTCGATCTCGGCGTTCAGTTCGGCCCCCATGAGCACGATGTAGGCCGACAGCCACAACCATGTCAGCAGCACGATAACACCGCCCAGCGAGCCGAATGTCTCATTATAACTGCCGAAATTCGCGGCATAGAACGCAAATGCGATGGAGCCGACCAGCCAGATCAGCACCGCCACTATGGCCCCCCCGCTCAACCAGCGCCAATGCGCCGGATCGCGCGACGGACCATAGCTATAGACGACGCCCAGGCCGACGATCATCAGGCAGATCAATATGACCCAGCCGATCCCCGCGATCAGCCATTCGGTGATCGCCCCGAAATCGACGAAGGACAGCACGGCCGGCACCCCCATCATCGCGACTGCAGCGTAGATCGCGCCGAGGATCAGGCCCAGGGTCAACAGCAACGTTTGCAGTTTCAATTTGATGAAACCGCGCTTTTCCTCTTCACCATATGCGACATTCAGCCCTTCGATCAGGCTGGCCACCCCCTTGGACGCGGACCACAGCGCTAGGGCGATACCCAGGATCGTGGCCAGCCCCAGACCGGCCTGTTCCGAGCCTGCGACCTGTTGCGCCTGCGCGATGATGATCTCCGCGACCTGCCGGGGCATCACCGCGGACAGGTCGTCGATCAGGTCGATCACCTGCGCCGGCTCCACGATCAGGCCGGACACCGCCAACAGGGCCGTGAGCGCGGGAAACAGCGCCAGCAAGGCGTAGAACGCCACCCCGGCAGCGATAAGGCCGACATGATCCGACTTGACCCTGTCCTTCACGCGAAGGGCGATATCCTTCCAGCCCTTCAGAGGGATAGCGGTGGGGGCTTTGGCCTTACGGCCGCGATTCTCGGTTCCGGTGGTCATTTGCGGTCTGGCCCTTCCCATACGTTTCCGTATTGATCTGGGTCGCGGGACGGGACCGTCCAGTCCGAGGTACAAATAGGCACGGCCCCGGCGGATCGCTCCACCAGGGCCGATTTGCCAATTCAGTTTGCCAAGTCAATTGCAAGGCTGGTTACAGGGACCGTTTACGCTTCCTCTGCGTCAAGGGTTCCGATCGTGACCTCATAGGTTTTTTCCGATCCCTTGTGCAGGACCGTCATCTGCGAATCCGCATCCGGTGCGGTTTCGGCCACGGCGCGGGTCAGGTCGCGCAGTTCCTCGATATCCGTACCGTCAAAGGACAGGATGATGTCACCGTCCACCAGACCGGCCTTGGCCGCGGGGCTGTCGGGCATCACAGCCTCAACCACCGCACCGCGCGGGGCGTCATAGCCCAGGACCGAGGCGACCTCCTCGGTCATCGGGCGGATCTGCACGCCCAGCCAACCGCGCGTGACGGTGCCGTCATCCTCCAGATCCGCGACGATGGTCTGCACCAGATCGGACGGCACCGCGAACCCGATACCGACGGAGCCGCCGTCAGGCGAATAGATCGCAGTGTTCACGCCGACGACCTGCCCCGCATCGTTGAACAGCGGCCCCCCGGAATTGCCTCGGTTGATTGCCGCGTCTGTCTGGATGAAATCGTCGAACGGGCCGCTGTTGATATTGCGCGAGGTCGCGGACACGATGCCCGACGTGACCGTCCCGCCCAGTCCGAACGGATTGCCGACGGCGAAGACCTCATCCCCGGCGCGCATCTGCGCCGAGCTGCCGAAATCGATGAAGGGCAGATCGGCCTCCGCCTCGATCTGCAACAGCGCGATATCGGTCAGGGGATCGCTGCCGATGACGGTGGCGTCCATCTCCCGCCCGTCGCTCAGCGTCACACTTACGCGTTGTGCCCCGTCGATCACATGGTGATTGGTCACGATCTGTCCGTCATTCGAGATGATGAACCCGGATCCCAGACCACTGCGCGGGCCTTGCTCGCCGCCCTTGGGCACCAGCTCCTCGAACCGGCGGCGCAGCTCGTCCGGCATCCCCTCGGGCAGGGCCTGACTGTAATCGACGGGGGTGGCGGTGCCGGTCACCTCGATGAACACCACACTGGGGGACACCTGCTCGACCAGATCGGCATAGCCGCCGGCCGGCACCGCGAGGGCCACGGACGGCACCAGCGCGGTCGAGGATAGGATGGCCGCCGCAACGGCGAGCGAGACTGAATTGCGTGCAATAGGTTTCATGTCATACTCCTGACTGAATGCGATGAAACCAAATTCGGCATTCCGCCTAACAGGAACATGCGCACGCCTATACAGATTTGTAAGATTGCCCGCGCCGTCGTCCGCACCCTTGCCATTGTGCCCTGACGGGCAAATCTATGGCGCAACCGAAGGGGATTTGCCATGAAACTGCTGGTGGTCGAAGATGACGAGACGACGGGCACCTACATCGCCCGCGGCCTGCGTGAGGAAGGCCATAGCGTTGATCTGGTCACGAACGGCCGCGACGCGCTGATCCAGGCGACCAGCGCTGGATACGACGTGCTGATCGTCGATCGCATGGTGCCGCAGATCGACGGCATGACGCTGGTCAAGACCCTGCGCGGGGCCGGAAACCGGACGCCGGTGCTGTTCCTGACCTCTCTGGGCAGTGTGGAGGACCGGATCGAGGGGCTGACGGCGGGTGGCGACGATTACCTCGTGAAGCCGTTCGCCTTTGGTGAGCTGTCCGCCCGGGTCGCGGCCCTTGCCCGTCGCGCCCCAACGGTGGCGCAGGAAACGACATTGCACGCGGGCGATCTGACGATGGACCTGCTGAGCCGCCGCGTGATCCGGGCGGGCCGTGAAATATCCTTGCTGCCGCGCGAATTCGCCATTCTCGAACATCTGTTGCGGCGCAAGGGCCGGGTACAGACCCGCACCATGTTGCTGGAGGCGATCTGGGACATCAGCTTCGACCCGATGACGAATGTGGTGGAGACGCATATCAGCCGCCTTAGGGCAAAGGTGGACCGCCCCTTCGACACCGACTTGATCCAGACCGTGCGCGGCGCGGGCTACCGGATCGACGCATGAACCGGCGCCTGCCCGCGATATTCCGCTCGATGCCGATCCACCTCGCGCTGGTGCTGGTGGCGGTGTTCACCATCGTCAGCCTGCTCAGCCTGGGGGCGACCTATCTGGTGACGCAACGCTCCTTCGATCAGACGATACGCGCCGATCTGCGCCAGGACATGGCCGGTTTTCGCGCGGCCCCCGGGCCCTCGGCCCTGTCCCAGCTGGTGGAGGCGGAGGCCCGCGTTACCGATCCGGCGCGTATGGTGCTCAGCTATATCGGCCCGGACCGCCGACATTACGGCAATGCCGTCATCGCACGTGACGACGAAGGCTATCATATCGTGACCGATATTTCCGGCGATCCGCAGATCGAGGGGCAGTACATGGCGTTGACCACCTCGCTTCGCGGCGGGCAGCTGACCATCGCCCGGTCCCTGGCGGAGATCGACGCCCTGCGAGAGGCATTCCTGCGGGTCCTCGGCCTCAGCCTGATCCCGACGATCCTGATCGCACTGGGCATCGGCCTGACCCTGGCCCGGCGTAGTGCGCGGCACGTCTCGACCATCGCGCGGACTCTGGACAAGCTGACGGGCGGCGAATTGGAGGCTCGCGTTTGCCCTGCCCCGGACTGGCCGCAAGATCTGGCGACCATCGGCACGCGGATCGACAAAATGGCCAGCGCGCAGGAATCGTCGATCGCGGCGATCCGGCAGGTCTCCTCGGACATTGCGCACGACCTAAAGACGCCGATCCAGCGGGTCGCGGTCCACCTCTCCGAACTGTCGGAGCACGGGCCCCTCGACACCACCGCGCGTGACCTGCTGGACAAGGCGAACACCGAACTGGACGGCATCGTTGCGACCTTTCACGCCCTGCTGCAAATCGCCCGAATCGAGACGGGATCGCCCAAGGCGGGCTTCGAGACTGTCGATCTGGACCGGGTCTGCGCGACCATTGTCGAACTCTACGAACCAGCCGCAACCGATGCGGGTCATAGGCTGCACTACACCCCTGCCTGCGGCATGACGATCACCGGCGACCGGCACCTGCTGGGGCAGACCCTCGCCAATCTGATCGAGAACGCCCTGCGCCACACGCCTGCGGGCACGGATGTTCGGGTTGAACTGAACCGCATCCGGGACCGGATCGTGCTGAGCGTCACGGATAACGGCCCCGGCGTGCCCGAGGCGGAGCGTGAACTGGTCCTGCGACGCCTCTACCGCATGGATCGCAGTCGAACCTCGCCGGGGGCGGGTCTGGGGCTGAACCTTGTCGCCAGCATCGCCACCCTTCACGGCGCGACAGTGGGTCTGCACGATGCCATGCCGGGTTTGCGCGTCGAACTGGCCTTCCCCGCGACCCGGACTAGCTGAGCGCTGCAGTCGAGAAGAACTGTTTATTGAGGGCGCATGTTTGATTGGATCGTATCGCTGTTGGCACGGGGTGGATATGTCGGTGTCGCTGGATTGATGTTCGCGGAGAACGTCTTTCCTCCCATCCCGTCCGAGCTGGTCATGCCCCTTTCCGGGTATCTGGCGGCGCAGGAGACACTGGCGCTGATCCCTGTGATCCTGGCCGGAACGCTGGGATCCGTGGCGGGCGCGGTGCTGTGGTACTGGATCGGCCTGCGCATCGGTCAGGAGCGCCTCAAGAGATTCGCCCGCAACCACGGCAAGTGGTTGACCCTGTCGCCCGAGGATGTGGACGGCGCATCGCGCTGGTTTCGCGATTACGGCTGGCGGGCCGTGTTCTTCGGGCGGATGGTGCCGGGGGTGCGGACCTTCATTTCCGTGCCCGCCGGGGTTGCCCGGATGCCGATCATGCCGTTCCTGGCCTTCACCACCGTGGGCAGCGCGATCTGGACGACCTTGCTGGCCTACGCGGGCTATCTGCTGGAATCGCAATATGAGAAGGTGGCGGATTGGCTGAACCCGATCTCCACCGCGATCGTTGTGGGTATTGTCGGCTACTATATCTTTCGGGTGATCCGGCAATCGCGTTAGGCTTCTCGCAGGGGAATACGCGGGTTCGGACAGCGCGCAGGGTATAAAGTGGAGGCTGTCCAGAACGGTGCGGCCCTGATCGGCAGCAAGGGAGTATGTCGAGATGAACGCGATCTACTGTGGGCCTGCGCCACTGCCGCAGGAGATCTGGGGAAGCTGGAACTTCGACCCGGTCCTGCTCCTCGCACTGGCCGGGCTGGGCATCACCCTTCGCCGCGAACCTGCGGGGATCGCGGCGGTGGCGCTGCTGTTCCTGGCGTTCGTCTCGCCGCTCTGCGCCCTGTCCTCGGCACTGTTTTCCGCCCGGGTGGTGCACCATGTCATCCTGATCGTAGGGGCCGCGCCGCTGCTGGCGCTGGTGACAAAACACCGGGTCCGGGGCGGCGTCGCCCTGCCCTTCGCCGTCTCGACGATCATCCTGTGGCTCTGGCATCACCCGGTCGCCTATGATCTGGCCCTGTCCAACGTTGCAGTCTACTGGCTGATGCAGCTCAGCCTGCTGGGCAGCGCGATCTGGTTCTGGAGGGCCGTTTATACCGCCGAAGTCTCACCGGTCGAACGTTTCCTCTTCGTCCTGTTCAGCTTCGCGCAAATGGGCATGTTGGGCGCCGTCCTGACATTCGCCCCCACGGCGCTGTATGCGGCGCATGCCATCGCCCCATTCGACTGGGGCCTGACGCCGCTGCGCGATCAGCAACTGGGGGGGCTGATCATGTGGGTGCCGGCGGGGATTCCCTACGCCGCGATCGCCGCACTGCTGGCGCGTCGCAGTTGGGGTCGGCTGAGGGAGGATATGGCGTGCCGGACTGGATCGTAGCAACGATACCGATCTTCAAGATCGTGCACATCGCCGCCCTGACCCTGTGGTGCGGCGGTTTGCTGGCAATGCCGTTGATGCTGGCCCGCAGCGACCGGTCCGTGATGATGGACGACTATCGGCTGATCCGCCGCACCACCCACCTGACCTATACGTTATGCGTCACGCCTGCCGCCGTCATCGCGGTGATCGCCGGGACATGGCTGATCTTCCTTCGAGAGGCCTTCGTGCCATGGATGTTCGCGAAGCTGGTATTCGTAAGCCTTCTGGTCGTGGCCCATGTCTGGACCGGCAACATGCTGGTCAGAACCGCCGAGGAACCCGCTCGCTATGATCCGCCCCGCGCGGTGCTGCCGCTGGCGGCGGTTCTGGTGCCTGTGATCGTCATCCTGGGCCTCGTGCTGGCCAAGCCGGGATTTCACTGGATCGACTTTCCCCAATGGATGCTCGAACCGCGCGGCGGTCAACTTCCCTTCGACGTGCCCAGCCGATAATCGAAAACGAGCTTACCGCCATGCCAACCCGTGAAACTGACCACCAACACGCACAGCCCCGACAGCATCAGTCCATAGGGCAGGACGGCCTGTTCGTAACCGTAGAGCCTGTATCCCCAGTTCGCCCCCAGCAGCGCCAGAAGCGTCACCGCGATGATGAAATGTGTCCATGCCGGCGCCCGCGCCCGGATGCCGGAGACGAGCAACAGCTCCGCCGTGCCGGACAAACCGGCGAGCATTCCGAACAGGAATCCGGTTCCCGCGGCCCACAGCGCGGCTCGCGCCCAGAACGCATCCCCCGTCCACCAATAGAGCATATCGGCCCCCAGCACACAGAAGGTCAGCGCCACCGGAAAGGCGACCGACATCGCGTGAATGGGGTGCCCCAGAACGGCGATGCGCGATTCCGTCTCCTCGAATCCCGGCAATTCACTGATCGGGTCGATCAGTTCATCCACTTCCTTGTCATCCTGCTTCGTCGCCATGTCGCCCCGCATTTTCGGCTTATCCTCTGCCTGACAACGCTTACCGCGCTTTGCGGTTGCGGAGGAGTGCTTTCTACCGTCGATCCGGCGGGACCGGCGGCGCGCACCATCGCGACGCTGTGGTGGGTGATGCTGTCAGGCGCGGGGGTGATCTTCGCGCTGGTGATGGTGCTGCTGGTTCTGCCGTATCGCGCGCAAAACGGGCCAAGGGGCGAGGCGCGGCAGATTCGCGTCTGGATCGTGGGTCTGGGCCTGGCCTTTCCGATGACCGTCCTCGCCGCGTTGCTGGGATATGGCCTGTTCGTGGGGGAACAGTTGCTGCCCCGCGACCTGCCCGACGTCGTGCGGGTCGGAGCCGAGGGGCGTCAATGGGCGTGGACCTTCACCTATGAGGACGCGCCGGGCACCACCACGCAGGACGTGCTGCATATCCCCGCCGGTCGGCCTGTCGATGTGGCGATCACGACGGCGGACGTGATCCACAGTTTCTGGGTGCCGCGTCTGGCCGGTAAGCTGGATGCAGTGCCGGGACGCGCCAACATCCTGAGGATCGAGGCAGACACCCCGGGCGTCTATCAAGGGTTGAGCGCCGAGTTCAGCGGCGCGGGCTACGATCGGTTCACGTTCTCCGTCACGGCGCATGACGCCGCCGGATGGCAAGCGTTCCTGAGGGGGGATGAGCGATGAAGGCACTTGAGCGTCACCGCAAGCTGACCACGATCTGGGCATCCGAACCGGGATTTCGCGGATGGTTTTCGACCGTGAACCACACCGATCTGGGGCGCATGTTCCTGACCACGGCGTTTTTCTTCTTCATCGTCGGCGGATTGCTGGCGATGCTGATCCGTGCGCAACTGGCCACGCCGCATTCCGCCTTCGCGGGACCCGAGATCTACAACCAGATCTTTACCATGCACGGGACCATCATGATGTTCCTGTTTGCGATTCCGACATTCGAGGGGCTGGCGATCTATCTGCTGCCGAAAATCCTCGGGTCGCGCGACCTCGCCTTTCCCCGTCTGACGGCCTACGGCTACTGGTGCTATGTCTTCGGCGGGTCGATGTTGCTGGTCGCGATGGTGCTGGGCATAGCACCTGAGGGCGGCTGGTTCATGTATCCGCCCCTGTCCGGGCCGATTCATTCGCCGGGGATCAACACGGATTTCTGGCTGATCGGCATCACCTTCGTCGAGATCTCGGCCATCGCCGCCGCGGTCGAGATCACGGTATCCGTTCTGAAGTATCGCGCGCCGGGCATGTCGCTGGACAAGATGCCGATCTTCGCATGGTACGCGCTGATTACCGCGTTGATGATCCTGACCGGATTTCCGCCACTGATCCTCGGGTCCGTGTTGCTGGAACTGGAACGAGCCTTCGGATTGCCGTTCTTTCAGGTGGATCTGGGGGGCGACAGTTTGCTGTGGCAGCACCTGTTCTGGCTGTTCGGCCATCCGGAGGTCTATATCATCTTCCTGCCTGCGGCGGGCGTCATCTCGACCGTTTTGCCGGTGATGTGCCGCACACCGCTGCTGGGCTATGGCTGGGTTGTCGCGGCGGCGGTCTCGCTCGCATTTCTGTCTTTCGGATTGTGGGTGCACCACATGTTCACCACCGGCATTCCGCATATGGGGCTGGCGTTCTTCTCCGCCGCGTCCACGCTGGTTGCGGTGCCGACGGGGATCCAGATCTTCGCGTGGATCGGCACGATGTGGAAGGGAAAACCCGACCTGCGCCTGCCGATGCTGCATATTCTGGGATTTTTCTGCACATTCGTGATCGGCGGGTTGACCGGCGTGATGGTCGCCGTGGTGCCGTTCGACTGGCAGGCGCACGACACCGCGTTCATCACGGCGCATCTGCATTACGTGCTGTTCGGCGGGTTCGTCTTTCCGATATTCGCGGGGCTGTATTACTGGCTGCCGCATTTCACGGGGCGGCAACGGTTTTTCCGGCTGGGGGAGTTCGCCTTCGCGCTGATCTTCGTTGGATTTCATGTGACGTTCCTCGCCATGCACTGGGTCGGTCTGCTGGGGCAGCGGCGGCGCATTCCGACCTACGCGCCCGAGGATGGCTGGACCACGATCAACCTGATCTCCTCCGTTGGCAGCTTCGTTCTGGCCATCGGGATCGCGATGGTTCTGCTGGATGTGATCCTGCATGGGCTGACCTTTTATCGCGGGCCGCGCAATCCGTGGAATGCGGGCACGCTGGAATGGGCGATGACGACACCGGCCCCGGCCTATAACTTCGCCAGCCTGCCGCATGTCACCGGGCGGGAGCCGCTGCATGACGACCCCGACCTGCCCGCCCGGTTGGCGCGGGGTGAGGGATACCTCGGCACGCCAAAGCATGACTGGCGCGAAACGCTGACCGTCGATATCGCCAGCGGCCGACCGGACATGCACGTCATCTATCCGGGCAACACGCGCCTTCCGATCGTCATGTCGGCGGTGACGGGCCTGTTCTTCTTGTCATTGCTGTTGAAATTCTACTGGACGGTGCCGGTCGCCGTGGCTGGCGTCATCTGCCTTGCGTGGCGATGGGTGTGGAAGCAGGGCCGAAAGGACGATCTGGAACCGATGTCGTTGGGCCGCGGCCTAAAGGTGGCGAATGCCGCGATGTCGCGCAGATCGCCGGGTTGGTGGGGTACCGCGTTTCTGTTGACGGCGAACGCGACGTTCTTCGGCTCTCTGCTGTTCGGCTTCGCGTTTCTGTGGACGGTCGCACCCGGCTGGCCGCCCCCCGCATGGTTGGCCGCTTCACCCTTCGAACTGGGGGCGGGCTTGACTGGCGCGGTTCTGTCTTCGGGGGCGATGCGGCACACGATGCGGACAAATGGCAAGGGCGGCAAGCCGGTACTCGGCCTGATCCTGACGCTGGCGGGCGCACTGGCGATTGCCTTCGCATGTGCGGCGCTGATGACCCGCGCCCCTGCCCCGGTGGAACACGCCTATGGTGCCACGCTTCTGGTTCTGGGCGGATACGGCCTGTTCCATGCCTGCCTTGCCGCGCTGATGGTGGTCTTTCTCATTGCGCGCGTGCGCGGCGGCTATACCTCCAGCGGACGACAGGCGGAATTTTCGATTGTGACCCTGTGGGTCGATTACGCCGCCGTGATCGGCGTGCTGATCCTGCTGGTCACCCATGCATCCGGTTTTTCGTCATGAAGGATATTCTGCGGATCCTCATCGCGCCTCTGACATGGCTTGCCGCTTTCAGCGCGATCTACGGATTGCACGGCGTGTTATGTGCGTCTGGCATCAGCGGCCAGACGTTTGGCATATCCTGGGTGAGGTTGATCCTGATAGGCGCCTACATCCTGATCATACTGGGACAAATCGCGCTGGTCGCGGTGCTGTACCATCCGAAATTCGCCTCACGCTCCAGCTTCGTGCGGTTTGTCAGTCATGCGACCGGATGGGTCGGTCTTGTCGCGGCGATCTGGTCTTTGGCTCCCGTTGTGATGACCAGCCATTGCGGGTGAACGGGGGCTCGGACCGGCGCGGCGCACAAACGGAACCGCGCTTTTTAGATTGAACTCAAATCGTCCCCGCTCGTTGGTTTCCATACGCCAAAAAGGGGGTGTTCATGTCAGATCAAAGCGAAGCGATCATCGTAATCACCGGTGCGGCTGGAAAAATCGGAAGCGAGTTGTCCCGAAAGTTGAGCGCATCATACCGGGTGATCGGACTGGACTTGCCCGATGCGGTCGGGGACGCACAGGACGATCTGATCGGGTGTGACATCACGGACCCCTCCTCCGTCTCACAGGCCATGGATACCTTGCGCGACAAGGCCGGCGGACGCCCCGTGGCCTCGGTGATCCATCTCGCGGCCTATTTCGATTTCAGCGGTGAACAACGCCCCCAATACGAGATCGTGAACGAGAACGGCACCCGCAACCTCTTGCGCGGATTACAGGAACTGGAGGTCGAGCAGTTCGTCTATTCCGGCACAATGCTGGTTCATCGTCCCGGTGTGCCGGGGGAACGGATAACCGAGGAGACCCCGATCGAACCGGGCTGGGCCTATCCCCAGTCCAAGGCCCGCACGGAGGAGATCATCCGCGAGGAAGCCGGTGAGATTCCCGTCGTGTTTCTGCACCTCGCCGGGCTTTACGACGCCGAAACCGCGGTCCCCACCCTCAGCCATCAGATCGTCCGCATCTATGAGCGCGCGTTCAAAAGCCACGTTTTCTCCGGCGATCCCCATGCGGGACAGGCCTTCATTCACAAGAGCGACATGCTCACCGTGTTCGAACGGGTGGTGGAGCGGCGCGAGGTTCTGGAGTCCGGCGAGGTGATCCTCGCCGGGGAACCCGACACGATGAGCTATGAGGCGCTGCAGGACCGTATCGGAAAGCTGATCCATGGTGAGGAAACATGGTCCACGCTGGTGGTTCCCGCCCCCATCGCGAAACTGGGTGCGAAGGTGCAGACCGATACCGAGCCCGTCGTGCCCGATCCGCTGGACGAGGGGGAAAAGCCGTTCATCAGGCCGTTCATGATCGATATGTCGTCGGATCACTACGCGCTGGATATCTCCAAGGCGCGAACCCTGCTCGACTGGCAGCCGGAGCACGATATCTCGCAGGATCTGCCCGCCTTGATCGACACGCTCAAATCCGACCCTCTGGCCTGGTACGAGGCGAACGGCATCACGCCCCCGCCCTGGCTTAAATCGGTGGATGCGCGCGGCGCCGACGCGGAGCAGTTGCGCCAGGACCATGAAACCGAGTTCCGCACCCTCCACCGTAACAACCTGTGGGCGGCATGGGCAAATGCGGGGCTGGGCGTCTGGTTGTTGACCTCGCCCCCCTTGCTGAACCACGACCATGCGGGGCTGGTAATCAGTGACGCGGTCGCGGGTGTGCTGCTAGCCGTTGCGGGACTGCTGTCACTGTCATGGCGCATGTCCTGGGCGCGGTACTGCGCGGCGGCCATCGGCTGCTGGGTGATGTTCGCGCCGCTGGTGTTCTGGACGGATAGCGGTGCAGCCTACCTCAATAGCACGATCACAGGCCTGCTGGCGGTGGCATTCGCCCTGTGCCTGCCGCCGACGCCCGGAATCTCACCCGCTGCGGCCCGCACCGGCCCGACCATCCCCAAGGGGTGGGACTATTCGCCATCGGACTGGTTCCAACGGCTGCCGGTGATCCTGCTGGCTGTGGTCGGGTTGTTGGTCTCACGATATCTGGCCGGGTATCAACTGGGGACCATCGACCATGTCTGGGAGCCATTCTTCGCCGGGACCGTGGACGGCAAGAACGGGACGGAGCAGATCATCACCTCGGACGTCTCGAAAAGCTGGCCCGTCCCCGATGCCGGACTCGGGGCGTTGACCTACGCGCTGGAGATCCTGGTGGGCATCATCGGTTCATCCCGGCGGTGGCGGACCATGCCCTGGCTTGTCGTGGTGTTCGGCATCATGATCGTGCCGCTGGGCGCAGTCTCGATCTTCTTCATCGCGATCCAGCCGATCCTGATCGGGACCTATTCCACACTTGCCCTGATCGCGGCGGCGGCGATGGTCTGGCAGATCCCGTTCTCGCTGGACGAACTGGTCGCGACGTTTCAGTTCCTGCGCCGCAGGCACCGCGCGGGGCAGCCGTGGATGCGCGTGTTCTTTACCGGCGATACGGATGAGGGACCCGATGACGCGCCTGTCGATGATTTCGAGCGGTCGCCCAAGGAGATCGTGGTCGACATGCTCAGCGGTGGCCTGACGTTCCCTTGGACGCTGATAGCCTCCATAGGGATCGGCGTCCTTCTGATGTTGTCGCCGCTGGTGTTTCCATGGGGCAGCGGTGTGGCGGCGACCAACCATATCATCGGCGTGCTGGTGATAACCGTTTCAGTGACGGCGCTGGCCCCGGTGGCGCGGGCCGGACGTTTTCTGAACGCGCTGATGGGTGTGGTCCTGCTGTTCGCGCCATTGGTGGCCGCAGCAGGCTTGGCAGCCCTGGGATTTTCAGTGGTGGTCGGTCTGGCCCTGATCGTGCTGAGCATTCCGCGCGGGCCGGTTCACAGCAGTTTCGGAACATGGGACCGGTTCATCTGGTGACTGCCGGGTGATAGCAGTACAGGACGAAAATCGGAGGGCGGCGTGTAAGGAATGCCGCCTTCCGGGAGTGTCTGGCGGGACGTCCGGGCGCAGTTACAGTCTGGCCAGCAGCTCCGATTTCTTGGTCGAGAACTCTTCCTCCGACAGGGCACCTGCATCGCGCAACTGCGCCAATCGCGCGATCGTGCCAAGGATATCGTCCGTGTTAACCGGAGGCTGTGTAGGGGCCTGATTTGAGGCAGTGTCTTGGCCCTGCGTATCAAACGGCATGTTCGTCGGCTCCGGGCCGAAATCAGGGTTCCCCGTCGGTGCGGGGGGCGCCGACATGTTCGGTTCCCCCTGCGAATTCTGATCCACAACCGGAAAGGACGACAGCGCGAACTGCCCGAACTGGCTGGAAACGGAAACGCCGCCGAACGGATCGCTCAGCCCTGATTGCTGCTGGCTGAACCCGCTGATCTGATGATCGCCCGTGTCCAGCAGCACCAGCGCCCCGCCATTGCCATGATCGAAGGCCATACGGCGGGCCTGTGGAAAATAGGCGTATCGCGCCTGATTCTGCCCACCGGATGCCGCAGGCTGGCCCAGCCATTCGGGCCAGCTGCCACCCCCCATCGTCGTTTTGGGTTGCTCGAAGAACAGGGTCGAGGCCATGGCGTTCGACAACTCGCCGCACAGGTTGGAAACCGTGTTCTGCAAGCCGGAGTTGAACATGTCGCCGACCATCGTCATGCCGCCGGCCATCCACTGACCCGACCCGCCAAGCTCGGGTACGTTGAACTGCGCCATCGTACCGCCCCCGTTCGAGACGGCGCGCGCCATATGCTCCACCGCGCCCGAGGAAAGACCATAGCGTCGCGCGATCTCCTCGATCGTATTGCGGCCATTCGCTGTCAGGTTCGACATTGGAATTCCTCTCAAACTCTCCACCATGGGTGGGTTGATGCCTCATCCGGGACCGCTGGGGATAAGTCAACTCCAGCGAGCGGAGATTCCCGTGATAGGGCCACCTTGCACCATTTCATCGTCCCTGCGACCGGAACGGATCGTCGCAAACCCCTTTTGAAACGACGACACCCCCCCGACACCTGCAAAAAATCTGCCTGAACGTTGCCGCAACGCACAAATCGGGGGTACGCCGGGGCCGGGTTCTGCTATCTCAAGCATATGGACATCGTACTTATCACCACAATAATCGCATGTTTTTTCGTTGTCATCGGCGCAGCGGAACCGCTCGCCGCGCGGGTGCGCCTTCCATACAGTGTGATCCTGGCCGTGATCGGCGTGCTGATCGGTATGGGAGCGACCTTTCTGCTGCGCACGGAACTGACGGATGCCCTGAATCCCATGGCAGAGGCGATTCTGGGTCTGCCGATCCGATCCAACGTCTTTCTGTACGTCTTTCTGCCCACATTGCTGTTTCAGGCCACGCTGGGAATGAACCTGCGGCGTATGGTTGATGACTGGGTGCCGATCATGGTGATGGCCGTGGTGGCTGTCGTCGTGGCCACGCTCAGCGTCGGGTACGCCCTGTCATGGGTCAGTTCGCTGCCACTGGCGGCATGTCTGCTGGTCGGGGCGATCGTATCCACCACGGATCCGTCGGCGGTGGTCTCAATCTTCCGATCGATGTCGGCCCCGCGCCGCCTTGCCCGCATCATCGAGGGGGAGAGTCTTCTCAACGATGCCGCCGCCATCGCCCTGTTCGGCCTGTTCATGGGATTCGTCATGCTGGGAATGCCCGACCCCAGCTTGACCGATGCGTTGACGCAATTCCCGGTCCTGATCGCGGGCGGTGCTCTGACAGGCTGGCTGGCCGCGCGCATCGCGGTGTGGATCATGGCGATGTTCAGCAATCACGAACTGGCGCAGATCACCATCTCCGTCGCGCTTCCCTATCTTGCCTATATCGTGGCCGAACAAAGCATCGGCGCATCCGGCGTGATCGCCGTCGTCGTGGCGGGGTTGACCCTGAACCTGACGGCGCCGGGCCGGTTGCCCCCGCAGGCCTGGACCAACCTGCGCGAGTTGTGGGACGTGCTGGCACATTGGGCCGGGGCGTTGATCTTTATCCTTGCCGCATTGCTGATCCCCCGCCTGCTGGAGGAAGCCAGGGTCGAGGATTTCGCGCTGGTCGCGGTCGTGATCCTGGCCGCGATCATGGCGCGGGCGTTGATCCTGTTCGGGCTGTTGCCGCTGCTGACGAAACTGCGGATGTCGCCGGCGGTGGATCGCCCCTACAGGGTGGCGATCCTCTGGGGGGGATTGCGGGGTGCTGTGACGCTGGCGCTCGCACTGGCCGTGACCGAGAGTTTTCGCGTACCGGACGGCATCCAGCGGGTTGTCGGCATTCTGGCCACGGGATTCACGTTGTTCACGCTGATCGTGCAGGGCACGACGCTGCGCTGGATCATCGGGCGGCTGGGGCTTGACCGGCTCGCCCCGCTGGATGAGGCCCTGTCCCGGCAGGTCGTCGCGGTCGCCCTTCAGACCGTGCGCGAGGACGTGGCCCGCACGACCGAAAACTACGATCTGAGCCATGACATCGTCCGTTCCGAAGCCAAGCGTTTCGGGGAGCGGCTGGACGATGCCGTCAAGATGGCCGAGGAAGGTGCCGATATTCTGGACCGGGACCGGATCGCGCTGGGTTTGATCGTGCTCGCAGGTCACGAACGTGACACCATTCTGGTACGGGTTCGGGAGCGGACGATCTCGGCCCGGATGGCCGAAAAGGTCATTTCCGACGCCGACCGGCTTATCGAAGGGGCGCGGACCCAGGGGCGAAACGGATATCAGCGCGCCGCCCGGCGAAGCGTGGCATATGGCAAGACGTTCCGCACCGCCGTCGCCCTGAACAGCAGATTTTCGATCTCCGCCCCGCTTGCACAGATGACCGCCGACCGGTTCGAGCTTTTTCTGTCGCAACGCCTGATCCTTCGCGATCTGGACGGGTTCATCGACGGCCGTATCCGCCGAATCCACGGCCGCCGTGTGGCGGAATTGCTGCACGAACTGCTGTCGAGACGCATCGAAATGGTCGAAACCGCGCTGGAGGGTTTGCGCCTGCAATATCCCGGCTATGCCGAGGAGCTGGAACGACGGTTCATCCGCCGCACGGCCCTGCGGCTGGAGGAACGCGAATACGTCATGATGCGAGAGGACGGCCTGATCGGTGCAGAAGTCTACACCGCGCTGATGCAGGATCTCATCGCCCGCCGCGCTGCCGCCGAAAATCGCCCGCGCCTCGACATTGCATTGCAAAGGACCGCTCTCGTCCGCCAATTCCCCCTGTTCGCCGAATTCGACGAGGGGGCGCTGAAACTTTTGGGCCGCGCACTCGAAGCGCGCTACATCAACGCGGGTGAGGTCATCATCCGCAAGGACAGCGCCGCGAAGAGCGTGTTCTTCATTGCGTCGGGTGCGGTGGAACTGGAAACCGCCGGCCAGACATGGCGTCTGGGCCGGGGTGAGATGTTCGGGCAGATGGCCATCCTGATGAAAAGATCCGTACGCACCGAGGCCCACGCCATCGCCCCCACCACCGTTCTGGTCCTGGACGAAGATCGCTTCAGACGTATGCTCAATCGCAGCAAGGCCCTTCGCGAGGCTGTTCTGGCCAGCGCCCGAAAACGGGGCATCGAATGGTCCGAAGACGCCCTGCGGCAAGACCCCGCTGACCCTCAAACTGGCGCGGCAACAGATAAGGCGGCTAAGCGCCGATCCAACTGAGGTCCGGGCGGATTTGGTGACGGCTACCCTGCATGGGTTGTGGCTGGTCCAAGGTTACCAGGGATGCATCCGCATGCGCGCCGAACACGGCCAATTCCTGCGTGAGAGCTATGGACAATGCGTCCCAGCGCATTTAAACGACGTCTCGCGCACCGGCATTGATGAGCCGGTGTTCCAATGGGCGCAAATACCCCCATTGAAAGCCCCTATAGCTCAGCTGGTAGAGCAACTGATTTGTAATCAGTAGGTCCGCGGTTCGAGTCCGTGTGGGGGCACCATAGCTTCATGATTTAGCTGAGAAATTTTACCTTATAGTTGGTCGGAAATTTCTCTTGTTGGGCAACGTGACTAAAACGTGACTAACGCTATCGGTCCAGAATCTGCCGAGCTTCGTCTGCTATGGGGAATGAACAGAAGGCACAGTTGGTGATCGACGCGATGAATATGGCGATCAGGACAGGTGAAATCCTCGAAATTCCATTCCTCAACAGGCAGAATGACCTATGTGATCGACAACAAGTCATTGTCCGATAAGTCATGTCCTATAAGTCATGTCCGATCCGGCGGCCCCGCATCCTGAAGCCTTCTGCAAAAAATTGAGTACTCCACATGCAATTCATAGAAAACAAGACCTTCGATGAGCTTCGGATCGGTGACAGCGCGGAACTGACGCGCAAGCTGACCACACAGGATATCGAGCTGTTCGCCGTCATGTCCGGCGATGTGAACCCCTCCCATGTCGATGAGGCCTTCGCCAAATCCGACATTTTTCACAAGGTTATCGCACATGGCATGTGGGGCGGCGCACTGGTTTCGGCGGTGCTGGGCACGGAACTGCCCGGACCCGGAACGGTCTATCTCAATCAGAACCTCAGCTTCCTGCGCCCGGTGGGTCTGGGCGATACGGTCACGGTCCGGGTCACCGTCAAGGACAAGGCGAGCGAGCATCACCACGTCACGCTCGACTGTCTGTGCCTGAACCAAAGCGGCGAAACCGTGATCGAAGGGGAGGCCGTGGTCATCGCCCCGACGCAGAAAGTCCGCCGCCCACGGGTTGTTCTGCCGGAGGTTCACCTGCACGAGCGCGCCGCCCGGTTCCAGGATCTGATCCATGCGACGGCCTCGCTTCCCGCCGTGCCCACGGCCGTGGTCCATCCCTGCGATCCGCTGTCGCTGCAAGGCGCGCTTGAGGCCGCGTCGCAAGGCATAATCATCCCGATTCTCATCGGCCCCCGCTCCAAAATCGAGGCGATTGCGCAGGAGATCGGACGCCCCCTGACCGACATCAGGATCGTCGATGTTCCCCACAGCCACGCCGCCGCCGAAAAGGCGGTCGCCCTCGCACGCGCTGGCGAGGTGGGCATGCTGATGAAGGGCAAGATACACACGGATGAGCTGCTCGCGCCTGTGGTTGACCGGAATACCGGCCTGCGCACCGAACGGCGCATCACCCATGTCTTTACGCTGGATGTGCCGAATTACCCCAAGCCGCTGATGATCAGCGATGCCGCGATCAATATCTTTCCCGACCTGGCGGCAAAACGCGACATCGTCCAGAACGCCATCGAACTGGGTCAGGCGCTGGGGGTTGCCTGTCCGAAGGTTGCGGTTCTGTCAGCGGTGGAGACCGTCACGCCGAGCATTCCGTCAACCGTCGACGCCGCCGCATTGTGCAAGATGGCCGCTCGGGGGCAAATCACAGGCGGGGTGCTGGACGGCCCGCTTGCCTTCGACAATGCCATCTCCAGATCAGCGGCGCAGACCAAGGGCATCGTTTCTGACGTGGCGGGCGATGCCGACATCCTGATCGTGCCGGACCTTGAGGCTGGCAACATGATCGCGAAGCAACTGATCTATCTGGCCGGGGCGGATGCGGCGGGCCTGGTTCTGGGCGCACGGATTCCGATTGTGCTGACCAGCCGGTCTGACGGGGTGATGTCGCGGCTGGCCTCCGCCGCGATGGCGCAGCTTTTCGTTCACCGTCGCGCGGCGGACATCTCGCTATGACCGGCGATATCCTGACATTGAACGCCGGGTCATCGAGCCTGAAATTCGCGATTTTCGAAGCGGAACAGCCAGACGCGCGCCCCCGCATTTCCGGCAAGATCTCGGGCATCGGCGGCGCGCCCGTCTTTTCTGCGAAAGATGCCGCAGGCATCGCCCTGACCTCGACACAACTTGCGAAACTCAACCCGGCATCCAGCCACGAGGAGCTGATTGCACTGCTGCTGGACTGGGTTGAGCGGCACCTTGGCGACCGATCTCTCACGATGGTCGGGCATCGGGTCGTGCATGGCGGGCGGCATTTCAGCCAGCCTGTCCGCCTGGACGATAATGTCCTCAGGCAGCTGGATGAGCTTGTGCCGCTGGCACCCCTGCACCAGCCCCACAACCTTGCGGCAATCCGGGCCGTAGCGAAATGGCTGCCGGACCTTCCCCAGATTGCCTGTTTCGACACCGGGTTTCACCGCACGCAGGACCCGCTGGCGACCCTGTTCGCCCTGCCCCGCGCGCTGAGTGACGAAGGCGTCATCAGATACGGCTTCCACGGCCTGTCCTATGATTACATCGCCGGTGTGCTGCCCGACCATATCGGCGCGAAGGCCGAAGGCCGGGTCATCGTCGCCCATCTGGGCAATGGGGCAAGCATGTGCGCGATGCAAAATCGCAGAAGCGTCGCGACAAGCATGGGCTTCACCGCGCTGGACGGCCTTATGATGGGGCGCCGTTGCGGTGCGCTGGACCCCGGCGTCGTGCTGTACCTGTTGCAGTCCAAGGGCATGGACGCGACGCAGATCGAGGCGCTTCTCTACCAACAATCCGGTCTGCTCGGCGTATCCGGGATCAGCAACGACATGAGGGTGCTGGAGGACAGCGACGCGCAATCCGCCCGCGATGCCATCGACCTCTACGTCTATCGCGCGGCCAGCACGCTGGCGGGCCTTGTGCCCGCGATTGGGGGTCTGGATGCCCTCGTGTTCACTGCGGGAATTGGCGAAAACTCCTCACATGTCCGGCGTGCGATCTGTGACCGGCTGCAATGGTTGGGGATCGGGGTGGATGAAGCCGCGAACGACGCCAATGAAATTCGGATCAGTTCGGCGGATTCCGCCATTGATGTTCTGGTGCTGCCCACCGACGAAGAGGCTGTGATCGCCGCCGCCTGCCGGACCCTGATGGAACCTTGAAAACAAAACGCTGACTCTGCCACCCGACGTCACCCGTCGGGAATTGATATTTGTCAATCCGCGAGTCTGCGAATCTGCTTTATGGAAGGCAGCGAGACCGGGACCTCTGCAAAACCAGAACCCGCGCCACCAGAACCAGCGCCATCGCCGCCCAGTCACACAAATCCAGTCACACCAGAAAGCCAGCCACACCAGAAAGCAGGAGACCGGAATGACAAATCTCAGCAAGACATTCGCGAACATGCAGGACATGGCGAAGTCGACCCCATCCGCATTTGCGGCTCTGCCGGCGTTCGGTCTTCAGAGCACCCACTTCTGGCAGGCGCAGGATACTTTTCTGAAGGAATTCGAGGCTTTCTCCTCCGCCTGGTTCAAGCGGCGTCACGAAGGCACGCAAACCGCGCTTGATGTCAGCAAACAACTGGTTGACGACGCGATGGGAAATCCGACGGCGGCGATGGGCATTCTGACAGGGTGGCAATCCCATTCGATGGAACGCTTGGCCGAGGACGCGAAAGACTACATGACGATGCTGACGGCCTGCGCCGCATCCGCCACCGTGAATGAAGTCGAAGCCCTGGAGGAAAGCGTTGAGACTGCACAGCGCGTAACGAAATCCACCAAGTCAGAGCCGGTTTAAGCGCAGAGCACGCCAATAGCGGGCCGACAATTGACAAATGTCAAACGACGCTCCGATCCGTGATCTAGAATGGCGGGGAACGTCAGAGGGAATTCTCCATGAAAAACAGCACGATCCTCATCGCCGTGGGCAAGGACGCCCCCCTGGATGACCTTGCGCGAAAGCTCGAAACAATTCGTGCCATTCCGGCAAAGGTGGATATTCTCCTTGTCGGTGTGGTGCCGCATTTCCCCTATTACGAAATCGGTGCTCCGCCATACGGCACCACCGTCACCCCGCCGGAATGGCAGGATGCCCTGTCCGAAACCAAAACCGCGCTGAAAGCCAAGCAGGAGGAGATCGAAACGCTGCTACAGCAGCATGATATTGATGGCGGAATCTCGGTTATCTCCGCTGATGCCTCGCAGGTTTCCGACATTATTGCCCCGCGCGCCATGCTCTGCGATATTGCGCTGGTCAGCGAAGATCTGCGCGAGACCGATTTCCTGTTTGCGCAAATCACTCATGGCATTCTGTTTCGATCCCCTGTCGGGATGATATTGAACGCGCCTGACGCACAAGTGCTGGCGCAATCGAAGCGGGTCTTTGTCGCGTGGAATCCCGAATTGCACGCCGCGCGCGCGGTGCATCAGGCGCTGCCCATCCTGCGACAGGCCGAGGAGGTCACAATCGGCATGGTGGACCCGGTCATGAGGACATATCGCGCGGGCGAGGATCCCGGAGTGGATCTGGCCAAATGGCTGAGCGGCCATGGCTGCAAGGTCACGATCCAGCAATATCCCAGCGGCGGCCGCGATATCGGACGCTCCATTCTGGACCGGTCCAAGGAGATCGGCGCCGATCTGGTCGTCATGGGCGCCTACAGCCATTCCCGCGCCCGGCAGGCTGTTTTCGGGGGCACGACGCGAACGATGATCGAGCAAACGGAACAAGCGGTCTTTCTCGCGCACTGACCCGTCCCCGATCGACGGCACACATGACCGCCCGTCCTGTCAGGGCCGGGCGGTGCCTGTTCAGGGGCGTCGCTATTCGCGTGAAAAGCAGCCAAGAATTGCGGGATGTCCTGTCATGTTACGAACGTTGCGAAGGAAAGCGCTCGCGCGGGTCATTCCCAACTGTCCGCCATCGCCCGCAAGACATCGGCGCGGCTGATCTGGCCGACCAGACGTCCATCCTCAAGCACGGGAAACCGTCGTAGCGAGCCATTCACGAATTTCTCGGCCGCCGTCAGAATGTCCTCTCCGGCCTCCATCGTGGCGACGTTCCTCGTCATGTGCCGTGCGACCGTCGCACCCCAGTCACGATAATAGCTCGCCTCGATGGCGGCACGCAGACAGTCCTTTTTCGACAGAACACCCACAAGCGAACCCTCGGCATCGATCACGGGCGCGCCCGAGATGCGGTGCCGCAATAGCGTGTGCATGGCTTTATTAATCTCGGTGTCGGGGGACAAGGTGATCAGATCGCGCGTCATGTAATCCGCGACAAGGGCAACGTTCTTCATGTCTTGCCCTCATTCCTGAGGCGACAGGACTTGCAGTCGATTCCCGGATGGCAGGCCAACCCCCCGCAACTGCCCTTGATCGGCGCGCGCCCGAAAAGGACACCGATGGCAAGGCCCGCGACGGCCAATAGCAGGACAGCAAGGGCAAGGATAAAGGTGTACATCGCAGCTCTCCTAACTCACCACATGGTCGCGAAAACCAGCCGTCATGACCTCGACCGGCTGTGCCGTTGACCCGATGATAAAGAGGGCAGGAATATCCAGCCGTCGCGCCATTTCGACACCGTCCACCGGGCCCGCGGCGCAAAGGGCGGTGGCAAGCACATCCGCCCGCATGGCCGTCGGCGCCAAAACGGAAACCGAACGCAGCATGGGCGATGCCGGCGCACCCGTTTGCGGGTCGATGATATGGCTGGCACTGACCCGGCCCGTCACGCCGTTGGCCGCGTGACCGGAGGTGGCAAGCGCCAGCAGTCCCGGCGCGACAATTGTCCAGGCGCGCAATGCAGTGGAGGTTGGATCGGCTACGGCAACGGTCCAGGGTCTGCCTTCGGGGTTTTGGCCCAGGGCCCTGACCTCCCCGCCGACGTCCACCAAGGCGTTGCGCATGCCGCGCGCCCTCATCGCGTCGACGATGCGGTCCAGCGCAAACCCCTTGGCAATTCCACACAGATCGAGGGTCAGATCGACCGATGATTTCCGAAGCCGGTCCGCCGCGACCTCAATCCCGGTATAGCTGCCTGCGCCACCGGTAATCGGGCCGAAGCCCAGCCGGGACACGAGCGGGCCGACGGTCGGGTCGAAATGCCCCCCTGTCATCCCGGCTACCTCCAGCGCCTCCCCGGCAACTGTGCAAAGCGCATGGGGCATCTGCTGCCATTCCGTCGTGCGAGCGGTATTGAATTTCGAGATATCCGATTGGGCTATATAGGGGGACATCTGCATGTCGATATCGGCAATTACACCCTGAACCACGCGGTGAACGCCCGGCAGATCGCCCGAAGCCGCCGTAATCCGCCAGCTGGAACCGAAGGCCAAGCCTCCTATTGACTGGCCACCGATTGACTGGCCTCCTATTGATTGGGCACCCACGTCTTTGCCTGCCGCGAAGGCACCGGAGGGCGTGGCAACCGCAAATCCGATCGAAGACAGCATCATATGTCGTCGTGTCAGCATCATGTTCACACTCCGAAATCATCGTTGAAGATGTGGTCAGGCTCAACGCCGAGATCATCCAGCATCGCCAGAACCGCCTGCGTCATCAGGGGTGGGCCGCAAAGGTAGTATTCACAGTTTTCCGGTGCGGGATGATCTCGCAAGTGGTCCTCGTAGACGACCGAATGAACGAATCCCGTGCGTCCGCTCCAACCATCCGTGTGCTGAGGATCCGAAATCGCCACGGTCCATTCGAAATTGGGGTGTCGGGCCGCCAGCGCGTTCAGCTCGTCTACATAGTAAAGATCGTCCGCCGAACGTGCGCCGTACCAGAACGTGATCTTGCGCGACTGATCCTGCCGCGAAAGCTGCTCGAATATCATTGCGCGCAACGGGGCCATTCCGACGCCGCCGCCTATGAACACCATCTCGCGTTCGGTATTCTGCACTTGGAACGACCCGTAGGGGCCGGAGGCGCTTATCCGGTCGCCTGATCGGCGTGAAAACAGATATGACGACACCACTCCCGGCGGCGCACCCGGCACCGATGGCGGCGGCAGGGCCAGCCGGATGTTGAGGACCAGCAGGCCGGCTTCGGTATCCTCGGGACGATTGGCGACCGAATAGGCCCGGGTGACTTCGCTTCCGGTTGAAATCGACAGATGGCGCAGCGCGGTCCATTGATCCTCGAAAACCGGCGGCACGTCGATCTGTTGATAATCCAGCGAATAGGGCGGCGCGGTGATCTGCAAGAAAGACCCGGCATGAATGTCCGGCACACGTCCCGTGGGCATCTGCAGCACGACCTCGCTGATCAGGGGGGTAAGCTGCCGCGTTGACACGACGTTCAGCTCGAACGTCTCCGCCGACAGCAATGCCTCGTCGATCTGCAAGGCCATGTCGTCGCGCAACACGACCTGACAGGCCAGATGCATCCCGGCGCGTGCCTCGCTTCGGGAAAATCGCGCGGCCTCGACCGGCAACAGGTCGGGGCCGTCCGGTATCTGCACACGGCACAGACCGCAGGTCCCCGCCCCGGCGCAGGCCGATGGGATCAGGATGCCGTTGTCGGTCAATGCGGTCAGCAGCTTTTGCCCCGTCCGGGCCGGGATTGTCGTATCGCCGTTGACCCTCAATGAGATCGAGCGATCCGGCACCAGAGCGGCCCGCGCCGCAACGACAAAGATGGTCTGAAGCAGGATCAGCGTGATCAGAAGCAGACTGCCGACGATGATTTCCGTCATAGCCCGACCCTCGCAAACGCGGCGAAGCCGAGCGACATCAGCCCGGTTACCAGAAACGCGCTGCCCAGCCCCTGCAATCCCCGCGGCATGTCACTGTATTCCAACCGTTCGCGGATGGCGGCAAAGGCGATGATCGCCAGCGCCCAGCCCGCACCACTGCCAAAGCCGAAAACGACGGATTCCGCGAAGTCGTATTGCCGCTCGACCATGAACAGGCTGCCGCCCAGAATCGCGCAGTTGACCGTAATCAGCGGCAGGAAAATGCCCAGCGCGCGGTAAAGCGGCGGCACATAGCGATCCAGAAACATCTCCAGCACCTGCACCACGGCGGCGATGGTGCCGATAAAGGCGATCAGCTTGAGAAAGCTCAAATCGACATCCGCCAGACCCAGCCAGCCCCAGGCACCATCCTGCAAAAGGCCGTTGAAAATCAGGTTGTTGATCGGGACGGTCACGGTCTGAACGACGATAACCGCCATGCCCAGTCCAAACGCCGTCTCGAACCGCTGCGATACTGCCAGAAACGTGCAGATGCCCAGAAACGATGTCAGCGCGAGGTTTTGATGAAACAGCGAGGCCAGCAAAAGATCGGTCATTGCTCCACCTCGGATCGGGAGAGTTGATGTTGTGGTTTTTCAATCTGTTCCACGCGCACGGACCGAATGGCCCAGATCAGCAGCGCGATGATGAAAAAGCCGCTTGGGGCAAGCTGCATGAGGCTCAAAGGCTCGAACCAGCCGCCCTCCGCCCGGGGGAGGAGAAGCGTGTAGCCCAGAAGCGAACCCGTTCCCAGAACCTCCCGGATTGTGCCGACGATGATCAGCACAAGGCTGTAGCCCAATCCGTTGCCCAGGGCATCCAGCACAGATGGCCAAATCGGGTTGCGCGTGGCGAAAGCCTCAGCGCGGCCCAGCACCAGACAATTCGTCACAATCAGGCCAACGAAGATCGACAATTGGCGACTGACCTCGAACGCAAAGGCCTGAAGCAGTTCGTCAGCAACGACCACAAGCGTTGCGATCACCACGATCTGAACGATAAGCCGAATGGCATTCGGGATATGATTGCGCATCAGGCTTATGGTGGCGGAGGACAGCACCAGAACGGCGGTCAGCGCGCCTGACATGACAAGGGCCGTCTGAAGCGTCGTGGTTACGGCCAGCGCCGAACAAATACCCAGGATCTGCAACGTCACCGGGTTGTTGGCGATCAGAGGTTCCGTCAGGTAGCGAAGCGTAGCGTTCATGTCACATCCCCTCTTCGCGAAGGCGATCAAGGAAGGGGCCGAAACCGTCATCGCCCAGCCAATAGCGCAGCATATTCGCCACGCCGTTGCTGGTGATGGTGGCCCCGCTGATGGCATCGACCTCATGCGGGCCTTTCGCCTGCCCACGAACGACGTCGATGACGATCTGCCCGGTTTCGTCCGTGACCTCCTTACCCGCCCACAGGTCTTGCCACTGCGGTGTTTCAGCCCGTGCGCCAAGTCCGGGCGTCTCCGCCTGCTCGGTGATGGTCAGGGCCGCGATTGTCGTCAGGTCGGCGTGCAGCGCCAGGGTGGCACGCAATGTGGACTGATAGCCCTTGCCGCTGACCGGAAGCACGACCAGCAAAATATCGCCGTCACGTTCCAGAAGATATACCGGTGCGATCCGTGCTCTGCGGCCCAACCGGGCCAGATCGGCCTCGGGCTGGATTTCCACACTGCGCTCCGGATCGTTTTCGGCCTCGCGCAGATCATAGGTTTCGGCATCCGGCTCCTCAACAAAGGCCCCCGTTTCCAGATCGACGAGCCGGGTCGTCAGCGCATCTACACCTGCCTCGGCCATGATATCGCGCATTCCGGGCAACGTATCGAGCATCTGCTCCATCCGGGCCGCGCGCTCGGCCTCCAGATGTGCGTCTTGCAGGGGCTCCAGTGTGACCGAGGCCACGGTGACCACAACCGCGCTGAACACGGCCGTCAGAAACGCGACGCCAAAGATCTTGACCCGGTCGTCATTTGGCCGGGCCAGAAAGCCGCGCCATAGGGATACGGGGTTACGCATGTCGCCCACCCCCTTTGTTCCCGGCCCGTCTCTTCCCGCCCCGTTTGTTCCCGCCGTGTCTGCGATAGGCATGTGCGAGAATGACCAGACGATCGAGCAAGGGCGCGAATATGCTGGCAAGAAGAGCCGCGAAAACCATCGCCTCGAACGGCAGGATGGCACCTTGCGAGAAATTGACGAACAGACCGCCCGCCAACACACCGTACAGCCAGCGGCCCGCCCGTGTCGTGCTGGACGCAGTCGGATCGCAAACCAGAAAGACCAGCCCGAATGCCAGCGTCGCGGCAACAGCCCCCGGATCGGTCAACGGCCCGCCGATTGACAGCAAGACACCTGCGGCGACACCCGCCCCAAGCATGACGCGCCAGCAGACCAGCCCCATCAAAAGCAGCAGAACAGCGCCCGGGACCGTCGCAAGACCCAGCATTGCGCCCGGTATCGGAAGTTCGACTTGCGGAAACGAGATCATCAGCAACGACAGGACCACCGTCGCCGGGCTGAGAAAACCGAACCCTCGCCCCCCGAACACCTGCTCTGCCAGCACGACGCCAAGCGAGATGGCAAGGATCAGTTGCCAGTACGCAAGGTCAGGCGGGCAAAGGATCGTGACGATCAGCGCCGTGGTGATCCCGTGAAAGCTGAGGCCTCGCTTGCGAACAAGGCAAAACAGCACCTCCCACGCCAAGGCTGCGACAACCGCGACAAGGAATAGCGCGACGAATTGCAAAGGCGCGCTCCATGCGACCGCGACAGCAGGCAGCATCAGCGCCAACGTCTGTGACAGCGTCACACCGGCAACGGTTCGTGGTGCGACAGTTCGAGGGGTGGGAAAGGTAATCACGCGGCGTCCAACTCCAGCTCATCCAGAACCCGGCGCAGCATCGCGGCATAATCGGTTCCGCTGGTGCATCTGCGCGTCAGGGCGGCGACGTCCTCCTCGATCAGACCCAGACATCCCAGACGTTGTGCCGCGTCACTGTCCCCCACGCTGAGGGCACGCGCCAGAGGGATGGCGTAGGTGTCGGTTGCCACGGCTTTCTCCATCGAGGCGGAAGGGATCAGCGGCCTGAGTATTGTAGCCCTTCGTGCCTGCCGCGACGGGTCAGCGGCCTGCGGTCGCGGTTCCAGCAAGGTCACCTGATCGTCGAAACGTCCCAGAAACTGCGCATTCCGGCCCGTGATCTGATTGCCTGAAAGGATACGGACAGCCCCGCCTTCGCTGAGTTCTGCAAGCCGGGTACCAAGGACGCTGCGCACCAGCTTCGGCGTCGCTGCTTGCGGACCCGTGATCGAGACGACGCGTCGCGCCATATAGGTGCCGGTCCCGAACAGATGTCCGATCGCAATCACATCCTGATATCCGACGCTCCACACCGCCCCCCCGAAATCCACGGGGCAAAGCCTGTCGATCTGTGTTCCCGGCAGACCGGCCGCCATCGTGCCGGAAAAGCTGGCATGAATGATGCGCCCCCCCTCCGGGCCGAGCGGCTTGCCGGGGGACTGGCACAGGAAAACATCTGCGGGCGTCAGCTTGGTCAGGACGCTGAGCCCAAGGTGGAAGGCATCGCGCTGCCCCTCCAGAACACCCGCCGGATCAGGGGCTTGCGGCGATGTGTGAACAGCATTCACGACAATCGCATCCGGCACGGCATCGGGCGCCGGCATGCGGCCAAAGGGGCGCGTCACGAATGCGGGCCACATTCCCCGCGCCTGCAAAATCTCGCGCGGCGCGGCATCCGGCATCTTATGGGGTGAAGGCTTTTCATTTTCGGGTGCGACAGTGACAACGCACAGATCCAACGTTCGGCGTGAACCGTAGGTCAGCTTCGACACGATCCCCGATACCGGAGAGACAAAGGCGATCTGGTGATGTTTGCGATCTGTGAATAATGTCTGGCCGCAGGTGACGCTCTCCCCTTCGGTGACGACAAAGCGCGGGCGAACTCCGGGGATATCCCGCCCGAGCAAGGCCACTTCGCGCGGCAATCCGATATTCTCAACCCGCTGCGCCGGTGCGGGCGTTTGCGGCGCGGGGTCGCCTTGTCTGATGTGAAAATGTCTCAATCTGCCCATCCTGGCGGCATCTGGCGAACGCACTGCGTCGCCCTGCAATTCGCACCGAAGCTAGATGTGAAACAGGGGGCCGAGATTGATATTTCTCAATCCAAAACCGCTCCGCCCGTTTATCGTCGTTCATGCGGCAGAAAGGGACGTTCCATGAATCGAAATACCCTCGGAACCATGATGACAGCCAGTGGTGCGGCTTTCGTAAGTGCGGCTTTCGTCGGCGTGGCCGCAATGGCCCAAAGCGACGCGCCGGATATAGCAGCGATAACAGAAGCATGGCTTGCATCGCCCCACGCCGACCGGATGTCGGAAGCGTTTACGCATTGGGACGAGGAAGGCGAGATACCGGGCACCTGTGCCGTCTGCCATTCCGGGGAGGGGATCACCGATTACCTCAGCGGACCCATCAGCACACCGGGCTTCATAGATCATCCAGTCAGTCTGGGAACCCCGGTGAATTGCACCGCTTGCCACAGTACCGGCGCGGCGGAGCTTGAATCTGTTCCATTTCCGTCCGGCGTCACGATCGACACATTCGGGTCCTCCGCCGTGTGCGCGGTATGCCATCAGGGTCGCAGCTCGACCAACACCGTCGTGGCCGCGACCGATGGTCTGGAGGATGACACCGTCTCAGCGGATCTGGGCTTCGTGAACGTCCACTACGCCCCCTCGGCGGCCACGCTAATGGGTGGCATCGCTCATGGCGGGTTCGAGTATCCGGGGAATGTCTACAAGGGCCGCTTCGATCATGTGCCCAACCTGAACACCTGCACGAGCTGCCACAGCCCGCATTCCCTGGAAGTCGAGATCGAGACCTGCACCACTTGCCATCAGGGCATAGCGAGTTTCGACGAGATCAGGATCTCAGCCACCGATTTCGATGGCGACGGCGACACGGCCGAGGGCATCGCAAATCCCATCGCCGACTTCCACAGACGCCTGGAGGAGGCCATTCAGAAATACGCCATGGAGGTCACAGGCGTTTCTATCGCCTATAACTCGGCAACCTATCCGTATTTCTTTGTCGATACGGATGGTGACGGAACCGCGTCAGAAGCCGAAGCCGTCTTTCCCAACCGGTATCAAGACTGGACGCCCCGCCTATTGAAAGCCGCCTATAACTATCAACTGGTTGTCAAGGAGCCTGCGATCTTCACCCATAACCCGCACTATGCGCTTCAACTGCTTTACGACAGCCTTCAAAGCCTGTCCGAAAAGGTCGAGGTCGATATTGCCGGATTGACCCGTCCCTGAGCGAAACCGCACGTGCATCACGATGTCCGAAACGCCTACCATGCGCCCCAGGGCGATCAGATCGCCGTGACCTCGCAGCGTTGAAACAACGCCTCGGCCTCGTCCCGGGAACACAGTTCCGTGGCTGGCGTGCTCACCGTCGCACAGGCGGCGGCGACACCACGGCGAAGCGCCTGATCCGGCTTTTCGCCGCGTGCGAATGCCAGGATCATTGCACCGACCAGGACGTCGCCCGCTCCGATCGTGCTGCGCACCGGCACCTCGACCGCTCGGCAGAAATATCGCGTGTCCCGCGTCACCAATACCGAGCCTTCTGCCCCGCGCCCCGTCACGACGATCCGGGCCACGCCGCGTTCGATCAGATCGGACGCGAAGGTCACGCTGTCCGCGATGGTTTCCATAGCATGACCCGCCGCTGTCTCTGCCTCCTTCCGGTCAATCCTGAGAAGGAAAATCGGATCGACGGGGTTCGCGATCAGATGGGCAAGCGGGGCCTGTGATGTATCGACGATCAACCGGTCAGTCAGCCGCGCGATGGCCTGATGCACGCGTAAGGGGAAGTCGTCGCCCAATCCCGGCGCGACCCCGCCGCTGAGGACCACGAAGTCCTCCGGCCCCACGACATCCGATATCGCCGTCAAAAGCCGCGCCCCCTCATCCGTGGTCAGCGTTTCCCCCGGAAGGTTGAAGCGATATTGCGCGCCGCTGGTGCTATCGGTCACGGCAAAGCTGAAGCGCGTTTCCCCATGTATTGGCACGGGAACCACCGGAACACCCTCGACCTTCAGCAGTTGCAACAACGTCTCACCCATGGCACCGCCGACCGTGACCAGTGCCGTGGCGTCCCCACCCAGCTTTCGAATTGCGCGGGCAACGTTCACACCCCCGCCCCCGGCATCGAGACTGGGTTGCGCGCAATAGAGCTTCGGCCCGGCGACGACCTCATCCACCGACGTGGCAAGATCGACCGCCGAATTCAGCGTGATCGTCAGGATGTTGACCATGAATACCCCTCCTGTTCATGCGCCGCGTGGCAGGCAACGCCAAGTGCGTTCTGTTCCGCACCGGCCCCTATTCCTTGACATAGGGCTTGCCGTCCGCCGCCGGTGCCCGTGCGCGTCCGACCACGCCGGCAACGACGACAATCGTCGCGATATAGGGGGCCATGGCAAGGAACTCCGACGGAATCGGCGTGCCGAGAAGCGCCAGCTTTTGCTGCAAACTATCGGCAAATCCGAAGATCAGCGCAGCCATGAGGGCACCGACCGGATGCCACCGCCCGAAGATCATCGCCGCCAACCCGATGAAACCACGCCCGCCGGTCATCCCCTCGTCGAACCGGCCGACAGAGCCTAGTGTGAACCAGGCCCCGCCAAAGCCCGCGACCATGCCCGCAATGGTAACGTTCACGTAGCGCGTGCGATAAACGTCGATCCCCAGTGTATCTGCGGCGCGCGGATGCTCGCCCACCGCGCGGGCGCGCAGGCCATGCCGGGTGTGAAACAGATAGTAAGTCGCAAGTCCGGCGAGGATGAAGGCCCCATAGACGAAGATATTCTGGCTGAAGAAGACCGGTCCAAGCACCGGCAGATCGCTCAGCACCGGAATCTCCACCGCGCGAAACACCGGCGCGTTGTTGAGCGCGCGATATTCCTGAAAGACCTGGCTGGAGATGTAGCTGGTCAATCCCAGCACGAACAGATTGATGAACACGCCCGCGATAATCTGATCCATTCGATATGTCACGACCAGTGCGGCCAGAACGAAACCGAACACACCGCCCACGGCAACCGCCGCGGCCAGCCCTGCAAGCCCCCCGGCCAGCGATCCCACCAGTGCCCCGGTAAAGGCCCCGGCCAGCAACATCCCTTCGATACCGATGTTCACCACGGCGACCCGTTCAGACAAGACGCCCGCCAGTCCACCGAGGGCGATCGGCACCGCGCGCACCAGGCTCGCCTGCAACATGCCGGTCAGCGAGAACGACTTGCCCGCCGTCGCCCAGACTAGAAACGCGGCCACCGCGATGATCAGGCCGATGCCCAGGAACCGCGCGCTCCACCTTGCGCCGCCGCGCAGGAACAGGCGCACACCGAAAAAGGCCAGAAGGGCCGAGGCGACATAGACGAAGGCCCCGCCCGGAACGACCAGGTTCGGAACCGGCCAGACATCGGCCGGGCGCGACAGACGGAAGGTGGCGACCCCGCTTGCATCGGGGGCGAGGAAAACCGCGATCAAGGCGCCAAGAGCGATCAGGATGCCGCCCGTGATGCGGGTTTGCCGTTGTCGCGCTTTATCAAGTAGGACGGTCACGACTTATTCTCCCTCTTGCCCGCTTTTCTGAACCCCCAGGGAAAGATCGCCTTGACCAGAAGGGGGGCCGCGATAAAGACGATGATCAGTGACTGGATGATGCCGATCAGATCTATGCTGACCCCTGCATCCACCTGCATCTGTCGGCCGCCGGCCTCCAGCGCGCCGAACAGAACCCCGGCAAAGAACACGCCGACCGGATGCGATCGACCCAGAAGCGCCACCGCGATGGCGTCGAACCCGATCCCGGCGGAAAAGCCGGGCGTCGCGCGGCCCAGAATGCCAAGCGTCTGGTTGGCCCCTGCCAGCCCCGCCAACGCCCCCGCGACGGCCATGGCCAAAACGATGGTCCAACCCGCGCTCATACCGGCAAAGCGCGCGGCCACGGCGTTTTCACCGCTGGCGCGAAACTCGAACCCCAGCTTGCTGCGAAACAGCAGCCAATAGGCAAACGCGACCATGGCCAGCGTCAGAAAAAGGCCGGCATGCAGGCGCAGGTTGGCGTCCAGAAAGGTCAGCAGCTTCGGCAATTCGGCGGCGTCGGGCACGGATTTGGAAATCGGATCGGCGCGGCCTTCCTTCTGAATGAAAGGCGTGCGCAACAGATAGTCGAGCAGCCGGAAGGAAATCAGGTTCAGCATGATGGTCGTGATCACCTCATGCGCGCCGGTCGCCGCACGCAGCCATCCCGCGATGCCGGCATAGAATGCACCCGCCGCAGCCCCGGCGAGAAGCGCACCGGGAAGTGCGATGAAAGCCGACATATCGCCAAGGGCCACACCGGCCACCACGGCGGCCAGGCCGCCCACGACGATCTGGCCCTCCGCCCCGATGTTGAACAACCCGGACCGAAAACCAAGCGCAAGCCCCAGACCCGCCAGAACCAGGGGCAAGGCCGCGGTCAGCGTTTCCGAGATCGCGTTGACCGACCCGACAGAGCCTTTGAGCAACGCCACATAGGATTGCGCAATGGTTGCGGGTGAAACACCCGTGGCGGCCATCACCAGCGCGCCCAGAACGAGCGCCGCGACAAGCGCGAAGAGCGGCACGATCACCATGTCCTCCAGCTGCGTCCGGCCAAATACCCTGCCCTGTGTTGCATCGGTCATTGCATCGCTCATGTCGCCGCCCCCGCCATTGCCAAACCGATCGTTCCCTTATCGACCGGAGCCTCATGCGGCGTGTATTCAGCCACGACGCGGCCCTTGAACATCACCAGAATGCGGTCGGACAACGCCATGATTTCGTCCAGCTCGGACGATACGATCAACACGCCGTCGCCTTCGTCGCGCGCGGCGATCAGGCGTTCATGGATAAAGGCGATGGAGCCGACATCGAGCCCCCGCGTAGGCTGCCCCGCAATGACCAGCCGCGTATCGCGCGACAGTTCCCGGGCCACGACCAGCTTTTGCTGATTGCCCCCCGACAGATGCGCGGCGGCGGACCGCACAGACGGGGTGCGCACGTCATATTCCCTGGCCACTGCTGCGGCGTCCTCGTGAACACGGTGCCAGTCGATACCCGGACCCTTCGCGAAGGGCGGGCCATAATAGCTGTCCAGCACCATGTTCTCGGCCACGGAAAAGTTTCCGATCAGCCCGGCGCGCTGGCGATCCTCGGGGATATGCGCGATCCCCATCCGGTGCCGTGCACGCGGCGAAGCATTCGTGATGTCTGTGCCGTCGAACCCTACCCGTCCAGCGACCGGACGGCGTAATCCGGCGAGCGCCTCGATCAGCGCGGATTGTCCGTTCCCCTGAACCCCCGCGATGCCCACGACCTCGCCACTGTGCACCTGAAGCGTCAGATCATCGACAGCAACGGCCCCATCGGGACGCAATATGGTCAGTCCCTGAATGTCGAGGATGACTTCACCGGGCGCGAAGGGCGCGCGGGCCACGTTGAGATCGACCGGATGGCCCACCATCATTTCCGCCAGTTCCGGGCGGGTCAGTTTCTTCGGATCGCCGCTGCCCACGATCTCCCCCCGCCGGATGACGGCGATCCGGTCGGATACCTCCAGGATTTCGTTCAGCTTATGCGTGATGAAGACGATAGCCTTGCCCGCGTCGCAGAGCGAACGAACGATCTGAAAGAACTCATCGACCTCCTGCGGCGTCAGAACCGCCGTCGGCTCATCCAGGATCAGAACGTCCGCTTCCCGGATCAGGACCTTGATGATCTCCACCCGTTGTTGCACGCCAACCGGAAGCGTCTCGATCGTCGCATCCGGGTCTACCGTAAGGCCGTATTGCGTGCTCAACCTCTCCACCTCGGCGCGGGCCGTCTTCAGGTCGAGGTGATCGAGCTGGCCGACAGGTTCGATGCCCAGGATGACATTTTCGGTCACGGTAAAGACCGGGACCAGCATGAAATGTTGATGCACCATGCCGATGCCCGCACGGATCGCGTCGCCCGGACCCGCGAAGGTCACGGGGCGACCGTCAATCAGGATCTCACCTTCCGTCGGTTCGTAAAGACCGCACAGAACGTTCATCAGGGTCGATTTGCCTGCGCCGTTTTCCCCCAGCAGGCCCAGTACCTCGCCCGGCTCGATGGTCAGATCGACACCCTTGTTGGCGACGACCGGACCGAACCGCTTGGTGATATTCTTCAACTCCACCCGCATGTCATCAATCCTAATCCGACACGGATATGGTGCCGGCGATGATGTCTGCGCGCAGGGCCTCAAGCTCGGCCTTCAACGTCTCCGGCACCATGGCCTCCATGTCGTGGAACGGGGCCAGACCGACGCCGCCGTTTTCCAGGCCGCCGACCAGCACACCCCCTTGGAAATCGCCATTCATCGTGGTTTCGATCACGTCCGCGACGGTGGCATCCATACGCTTGGTGATCGACGTCAAATAGACGTGCTGCCGCTCGGTATCGGTGAAGTAGAGGTCGGCATCCACGCCGATGATCATCAGCTTCTCGACACCAAGCTCATCGGCCAGCGTGGCCGAACCGAGACCGACCGGGCCCGCGACAGGCAGCACGATATCGGCGCCCTCATCATACAGGTTCTGGGCAAAGGCCCGACCGTCATCGAGGTTGTCGAAATTGTTGGTGAACAGCCCTTCGCGGGTGTCCATGTTCCAGCCGAGCACGGTAACGCCGTCGTTCTTGACCGAATTCCAGTGATCGACGCCCTGCACGAACCCATCCATGAAAATCGTCACCGGCGGGATGTTGATGCCGCCGAATGTGCCAAGGATTTTCGTCTTGCTCATGCCGGCGGCCAGATAGCCCGCCAGAAATGCGGCCTGATCCGTGGCATAGACCTGCCCCAGCACGTTGTCGATTGGCGGATCATATGAGAAATCCACAATGGAAAACGGCTGATCCGGGTTGGCCATTGCCGCCTTTTCGGTCGCGTCCCCAAGGAGGAAGCCAACCGTGATGATGATGTCGCAATCGCCATCAACCAGCGAATTTATGTTGGCGTCATAGTCCGTCTCGGCCTGGGACTCGAGGAAACGGCCTTCGACCCCGAGAGTCTCGCTGGCGTCCAGCACACCCTTCCAGGCGGTCTGGTTGAAACTGTTGTCATCGATGCCGCCGGTATCTGTGACCTGACACGCGGTGAAGGCAAGCGCCGGGCTGGCGAGCGTCGTGGCGATCAGCGCGCCACAGACCATCAAGTCTTTCCGAAAAAGCACTCTCATCTTCCCGCATCCTTTCATGGTTGCCTCCATTCCTTGATTGCCAACCCACCGTTCAAGGCCGATCGGACACGAACGGAATAACCTGATCGCCCCACGGCCAATTGATATTCGTCAAGGCATCGCGCCCCGCGCATTCCATCAACATGCAAGAGCGTGGATTTGGCAGTGGAACAGGTGAGATCGTGGAAATCGAAACAGTGCTTCTGACGCTGGGCGGTATGTTCGTCGTGGGATTGGCCGCCGATCAGATCGGGCGTCGGACATGGGTGCCCCGGGTCACCTTGCTTTTGCTTTGCGGGCTGGTTGCAGGGCAAATGGAGTGGATTCCCGACGCATTTTCAGACGCCTACGAATACCTTTCCGTCATGGCCCTGACATTCGTGGCCTTTCTGCTGGGCGGATCGCTGAAAGTGGCGGATCTCAGGCAAACGGGCCGTCGCATACTGAGCGTTTCCATCGCGATTGTTCTCACCACCATCGTTGCCGTGTCATTCGGTCTGATCGCACTGGGTGTCGAACCGGGATTGGCTGTCGTGCTGGGTGGCATCGCCTCCGCCACCGCGCCGGCGGCAACGACCGATGTCATCCGCCAATCGAACATCGACAATGGTTTCACCCGTACTTTGAAAGGCGTCGTGGCCGTCGATGATGCCTGGGGATTGCTGGCGTTCAGCCTGTGTCTGAGCTATGCGCATTCGATCGCGGCGACGACACCCGGTCTGCATGATCTGTCCGTCATGCGCGAAATAGGGGGTGCCGTTCTATTGGGCCTTGCCATAGGTGCGCCCGGTGCGGCGCTGACCGGGCGCATCAGCGCGGGGGAGCCGATCGAGGTCGAAGCACTCGCGCTGGTTTTCCTGACAGCGGGTCTGGCGCTCTGGCTGGAGGTTTCGTTCCTCTTGGCGGGAATGACAGCGGGGGCGGTCATCGTGAACTTTGCAACACATCACGACCGGGCCTTTCATGAAATCGAGCATATTCAGTGGCCCTTCATGGTGCTCTTCTTCCTGTTGGCGGGGGCGTCGCTAGAATTCGAAGCATTGCGGCAGGTCGGATTTCTGGGTCTGGCGTATATCGTGCTGCGCGTGCTGGCCCGCATTGGCGGCGGGTGGATTGGCGCCGTGATCGGAAATGCCCCCCCGCGCGAGCGGCGCATCTACGGCGTCGCCCTGCTGCCGCAGGCGGGCGTCGCGGTGGGGATGGCATTGATTGCCGCGCAAGCATTTCCGGAGCTGGCCGACCGGATCATCGCGCTGACCATCGGCACGACCATTGCGTTCGAGCTTGCAGGTCCGGTCCTGACACTCTGGGCCATCCGCCGCACCGCGAACCCCGGCGACGACACCGATAGCAAGGTGCGGAAAACTTGATCGTATCACCCAGCCGCCGCGGGCCAGAGTTGTTTCCGCAAACTGCATCGGCTTGAATGTGCAGCAGTGGTCAGTCCACTTGATCAGGCTCAAAGCCAAGACATTTTCGGAGGTTAGACAGAACCCATGGCGAAAGAACACGGTCACAGCCCAGATGAAATTGCCGACCGTCTGGCGACGGGCGGGCGTGGGGGCAACCTCAAGGACCTGATTTATGGGGCCATCGACGGCACGGTTACCACATTCGCCATCGTCGCAGGCGTCGAGGGGGCCGGGCTGTCACATGGGGTCATTCTGGCTCTGGGCGCTGCCAACATCCTGGCCGACGGTTTTTCCATGGCTGCCAGCAACTATTCCGGGACGAAGGCCGAACTCGACGACCGCAATCGCATCGTCGAGATCGAAAAGCGGCACATCGCCTTTCATCGCGACGGTGAGTTGGAGGAGTTGCGCCAAATCCTCGCGCGGCGCGGCCTTGGCGGGGATGTTTTGACAGGGGCTGTCGATGCGATTTCACAAAAGCAGGAAAAGTGGATCGGACTTATGCTGACCGATGAATACGGATTGCCGCGCGAAGAGCCCGATCCCCTGCGGGCCGCTCTGGCCACATTCGGCGCGTTCCTTGTCGCCGGTGCGATCCCGCTCCTGCCGTTCATTCTGGGGTTGGAAAGTGCTTTCCAGATTTCCATTGCCGCGACGCTCATCACGTTTTTCCTGATCGGCACCGGGAAAAGCAGGTGGTCGCTGTCGCCATGGTGGGTTTCGGGTCTTGAAACGCTGTTTATCGGGGCCGTGGCCGCCGTGATCGCCTTTTTCGTCGGATCGCTGTTTCAGACCGGCTGACCGTTTTGACCAATATCAAACCGGTGAATCGAAGCCGTGCAATTCTTTGGGATAAACGGGGTCGCAGATGTTCACGAACGCGGTGAAACTTTTCTCAATCGCTGGTTTCGATATAAAGCTCGATCCAAGCTGGCTGATCATAGCTGCAATCATCACCTGGAGCCTGGGCCAGAACTATTTCCCCCACACCTTGCCGGGGGAAAGTCCGGGCATCTACTTTATCATGGCGATCATCGCGATGATCCTGTTCTTTGCATCCCTGCTGCTGCACGAACTTGCCCATTCCGTCATTGCGAGGCGCTACGGCCTGAAAATCGGCGGCATCACCTTGTTCCTGTTCGGTGGCGTGGCCGAGCTGGAAAGTGAACCACGCCTCGCGATGGAGGAGTTTTGGGTCGCTGTCGCCGGGCCGGTCATGAGCGTTGCCCTCGCATTCGGGTTCTGGGCCCTGAGCCTGATTGCCCAGCTTGCCGACAGTCCTGCGGCGGCGGTGGTCGTGTTGTCCTACCTTGCCACGATCAATCTGATCCTGGCGCTGTTCAATCTGGTGCCGGCCTTCCCGCTCGATGGCGGGCGCATCCTGCGGGCATGGCTGTGGCACCGCAGTGGCGACATCCAGCGCGCGACGGGGACGGCCACGAAGGCCGGGGTCGCCTTTGCCTATGTTCTGATGGGGTTTGGGCTTCTGGCGCTGTTCCAGGGTGCGGTGATCAGCGCGATCTGGCAGATCATGATCGGCGGTTTCCTGCTGGTCGCCGCGCGGTCCGCCTATCAGGAACAAATCACGCGCGTGGTCTTCTCGGACCGCACGGTCAGCGATCTGATGCAGCGCGAACCGATCACGGTCGGGCCGGATCGCAGGCTGTCGGACCTCGTCGATCAGGTCGTCCTGCGCCACGGTCTCAGCTTTGTTCCCGTCGTCGAGGATGACATCCTTCTGGGGCATATCGACCGTGCGATCCTTTTGAAGATTGACCGGGAGCATTGGTCCAGCACCCGCGTCGGAGATGTCTTCGCGGGGTTGGACGAAACGCCGACCATCCCGCCCGACACGCCGGTGGAGGACCTGATGAAATCCATCGCGAAGACCGGTCAGCGCAAGTTTCTGGTGGTCGACGGGCACAGCCTTCTTGGCCTCATCTCCCTCTCGGATATCGTCCGGCATCTGGAGCTTTCGGACCTCGTGGTGGCACGAACACGCTCATCATCCTTGCCTTGACCCTCAGTTTTCCCCAAGACTACGCATAAATTGCGGGGTGCTATGGAAAGCGCGGTTACAGGCAAGGCACTTCTTCACGCCGTTCTCGAAGCGGCAGTGGACGCGATCATCCTGTCGAATCGGCATGGGATCATCATGCGTGCCAATCCGGCGGCCGGCGCGATGTTCGGCCACGCGACCGACGACATGATCGGCAAAAACGTGAACATGCTGATGCCCGAAGCCTTGGCAATCAAACACGACGGCTTCATCCAGCACCATATCGAGACCGGCGAAAAGCGTATCATCGGCATCGGGCGTGAAGTCGAAGGCCTGCACAACGACGGCACCGTCTTCCCGCTGCATCTGTCGGTCGGGCGCGCCGAGGTGGACGGCAGGTTGATGTTCGTCGGCATCCTGCACGATCTGACGAAGCGCGCCCAGACCGAGGCCGCCCTGGCCCGGTCACAGCGCCTCGACGCGATTGGCCGGATGACCGGCGGTATCGCGCATGATTTCAACAACCTACTGACGGTCATCATAGGCAATCTGGAATTGCTCGACGCGCGCGCACCCGACGATGCGCAGGACGCCCTGATCCGCGATGCGCTGGAAGCAGCGGAGCTGGGCGCTGACCTGACATCACGTCTGATGATATTCGCGCGGCGCAGCAACCTGAAATCCGTGAAGTCGGACCTGCGCAAGCTGTGCGATTCCACGCTTGTCATCCTGAAACGCACACTCGGCGCGCAGATCGGGATCAGGACGGAATATGCGCCAGATATCAGCCTGGTTCTCGTCGATCCGGTGCAGCTTCAATCGGCCCTGATGAACCTTGCCCTGAATGCCCGCGACTCGATGGATGGCAAGGGCGAATTGCTCATCTCCATCGCGGATATCACCATTGACGACACCTATATGGCGCAGGAAATCGACGTCGAGCCGGGACACTACGTGCGGCTGTCGGTCAGCGATAACGGCGCGGGCATGACACCCGAAGCGCAGAAACACGCCTTTGAGCCGTTCTTCACCACGAAATCGGACAGCGGCGGCAACGGGCTTGGCCTGTCGATGGTCTACGGCTTCGTGCGCCAGACAGGCGGGCACATCACCCTTTACAGCGAGGAGGGGCTGGGGACGAGTTTCGGCCTCTATTTCCCATCCCTTTCCGAAAAAAGCGCATCAGTGGAAAGGCCGCATACCGGGCGGAGCGCCGCAGAAACGCCTTTCGGCAAGGGGCGAAAGGTGCTGGTGGTTGAGGACAACCCCAATGTGCGCAGGCTGTCGGTGACGCGCATTCGCGATCTGGGGTTCGAGGTTGTCGAAGCGGTCAACGGGGACGAAGCGCTCGCCTTGCTTCGGTCAGGCATCCAGATCGACATCGTATTTTCCGATCTGATCATGCCCGGCAGCCTCAGCGGATATGAGCTTGCCGCGCAGGTGGCGGTGGAGTTTCCGCATCTCAAGGTTCTTCTGACGTCGGGCTATGCCAGCGATATCGTCGCCGCGCGAGGGGCCGTCGGGGAAAATCACGACGTGCTGCACAAGCCCTATCGCCAGTCCGATCTGGTGGCGCGGCTTCAGGCGCTCTTGCTCGATGATCCTGAGGGATGAACCACCTCGACGTCGCAGGCCAGTGTGTAGCCGACACCGCGCACGGTCTTGATCAGGCCCGGCTCCGACGGTCTGCGCTCGATCTTCTTGCGCAGGCGCGCGACCTGGTTGTCGATGGTCCGGTCGAGCGGGCTCCAGTCCTGACCGCCGGTCAGATCCATCAACTGATCACGCGACAAGACACGCTTGGGACGTTCCAGAAAGACGGTAAGCAGTTTGAAATCGCCGCTTGTCAGTGAACTGTCATTGCCCTCACGGTCGATAATCTCCAGCCGGTCTGGCACGGCGGTCAATCCGTCGAACAGGTAGCGTTCGCTCTCATCGCTGTCGTGATGCGTCTCGGGTGTCCCCTCTGTCCTGCGCAACACGCTGCGGACCCGGGCGATCACCTCGCGGACATGGAACGGTTTCGTGATGTAATCATCGGCCCCGATCTCCAACCCGACAACGCGGTCGATGACGTCGTCCTGACCCGTCACCATGATGATCGGCACGGAGGAGACGCGCCGAATTCTTCGGGCCAGATCCAGACCATTCTCGCGGCCTAGCTGGATATCGAGGGTGATCAGCGCGATTGGGCGGGATGCCAGCAGGTCGATCACGCCATCGCCGGATTGCGACTCGATGACATCATACCCGTCGCTTTCCAGCACATTGCGCAGGAGGGTCCTGATCTTTGCCTCGTCTTCAATGACGAGAATGGATGCTTTTCGCATCGCAACCCCCTGATCTTGACGGTTTTATTCTTCAGAAGCGCAGCATCCGGGCCACGTTTCGATCTTATTCATACAAAAAGATACACTTTCAGACAACTTCAACGCGAATAGAGTTACGCCGCGCACGCATGTTGACACCCAAATGGAAAATGGGGGCCACAAGATGTATGTCACGCTATCCGCCGATTATCAGAGCCGCACCGCCGTGCCCAGTATCTCCAGACCCAGCCTTAGCGCACGCGAAGCGCAGATAAAGGCAGGTGCCTATCTGTTCTACGAAGGGGATGAGGTGAACTGGCTTTATCAGGTAACCTCGGGGGTTCTGCGCCTGACGCGTCTTTTGGAGAATGGCCGCCGTCAGGTCATCGCGTTCGGCTATCCCGGCGATGTCGTGGGCTTTCCCGCCGGCGGCTGTCACCACACCGATTGCGACGCGCTGGTCGACACGTGCCTGCAACCCTATCGCAAGAGCCTGCTTGAAAACGGTGAGAGCGATATCGAGTTGCACGGCGAGCTGTTGCAGGCCGCGTTGAGCGAAATCAGCGCCATGCAGGATCACTTCATGATGCTGGGGCGCAAATCGGCCGTCGAAAAGGTCGCGTCCTTCCTCAACGTGCTGGCAGGTCGGGTCGGGCGCTATGAGAATGGTGTCGGCAAGGTGGATCTGCCGATGCGCCGCGCCGACATCGCCGATTTCCTGGGCCTGACGACCGAGACCGTCAGCCGGACCCTGACCCAGATGCGCAAGAGCGGGATCATCGAGATCGAGAACATCCATACGGTCGTCATCCTGCGACCGACGGCCCTGACATCTCTTGCCCAGGGCGACGAGGACTGAGGCGCGACGACTTGCGCGCCTCTGACGTGGCCAGGGTGCCGGTTCTGTTCGACCACAACAGGCAGCCTGGCCATCGCCCTTCATTGCGCGACGAAACCGCCATCTACCGGGATGTTGGCTCCGGTCACAAAACTTGCGCCGGGTGAGCAAAGCCAGACGATCAGTTCCGCCACCTCCTGCGGTTTTCCGATCCGGCCGATCGGGTGCAGCGGGCTCATCATCTCATCGGCAGTTTGCGCGCCCCCCGTTGCTTGCTCGGAAAGTGAATCGAGCATCCGGGTGTCGATCCCACCGGGACAGACCGAATTCACGCGAATTCCGCTTTTCCCGTATTCCAGCGCAGCATTCTTGGTCAGACCGTTCATACCATGCTTGGTCGCCACATAGGGCGACAGGTTAACAAATCCCACCAGACCCGCTATGGATGCCAGATTGACGATGGCCCCGCCGCCGTTTTCTTGCATCTGCCGTATTTCAGCCTGCATGCAAAGGAACCCACCGCGCAGATTGACTGCGATCACCCGGTCGAAATCCTCCACCTTCTGATCGAGCAACGGGGCGATCCGCCCTTCGATCCCTGCATTGTTGACCGCGCAGTCGAGCCTGCCAAACTTCGCAACAGTCTCTTTGATCAACGCAGCGACCGCTTCGGGATCCGACACATCGGCGGCCACACTGGCGGCCTCTCCACCCGCGTTCCTGATCATGTCGGCAGTTTCTTCCGCCGCCGCCAGATCAATGTCGCAGACAACGACCTTTGCGCCCTGCTCAGCGAACTTCAGCGCCGTCGCACGGCCAATTCCCGCGCCCGAACCTGTTACAAGGGCGACCTTACCATCAACGATACCCATCCTGACCTCCTGCAGTGATTGGATGGTGTCAGTATGGAGTATCGCACCCGCCCGCCTGTTGAGGAATGTCAACGCGCGGCGGGGCGAGCTAACCGCGTATCAGACCCGAACGCCCCACCATGTGCGCGAAGAGACGGTCCGGCGGAGGGCGGGGCTCAACCCCACACACAGGATCATGATCGAGAACAGGCACCAGACCGCCGGCATCTCGTTCGGGTCACTGGTCAGCATCCAGGACAGCACCGGTCCCGCAAAGACGTGCAACAGAACGAAACGCCATGCCCCGTAAAGAAGCGGCAGGACGAATACCGCCACCATATAGGTCGGAAAGCCCGAGCCGAAGCCGAACGCGGATTCAAGCGGCACCAACAGCCCGTTATAAGGAATATCCCACGCGATATGCCACGTACCCGAAACCGTGCACAGTTGATCGGCGCAAAGCGGTTGGCCCGGGACGCAGCGGCCAAAAGCCTCCACCGGGACAAGTTGCAAGAGCATGACCGCTGCGGAAACCCCCGCAAGCCCCAGAACCCAGCCCTGCACCCGCTGCCTGACCTGCGCAGGGACGAGTTGCAGGACGAACAGATTGATCACGATCGGCTGAAACACGATGTGCAGATAGGACAGCAAGGTCACGGCGCGGTTCTGGGGCGTTCCACATTGATCCAGCACCCCGTATCCTGCGACCTGCAATGCCTCCATCGCCGTAAAATAGCCAAGCGTCCCCCAGATCGCTGCGGGCTGCCCCCGGTGCCAGGCAAGGCCGGTCGCAACCGAACCGAAGCCTACCATCGCGACCGAGGCTTCCACGCTCCAGCACATCGCCTAGACGCCTTCGTATCGGGAAAGCCTGCGGATCATCGCCTCGCGTTCATCCAGAAGGTCCAGCACCATCGCGATACCGGCCGTGTTGATCCCCAGATCGCGGTTCAGGCGGCGTGCGCGTTTGGCGCGTGCGATGCTGACGCCCTCGAACCGCCAGCGCCGGACCGTGGCGCCCATGGGTTCCAGAACGCCCTCATCGACCAATTCGATCACCCAGGCCTCATCCGCCTGGCAAAACCGGCACAGGTCTTCCAATGTCAGGGTGTCGAGGATTTCCGTCTCGGGTGTTGCCTTCTTCATGGCCTATCCTTTCATCTGGGCACGCGGATCGAAGGGCATTTCCCTCGCCATCCGTTCGAACAATGCGCGCGCTTCATCTGTGGACACGTCGGGATTCACGATCTTCAGCGTGGCGAATATGTCCCCCGGCGGCCGCCCCGGCAGCCCCTTGCCCTTCAGCCGGAGTTTCTGGCCGGAGCGGGCGTTTTTCGGGATGCGCAGATCAACCTTGCCACCGGGCGTGGGCATTATCACATGCCCGCCCAGCGCGGCCTCCCACGGGGCGACGGGCAGCGTCACGTGAAGGTCCGCGCCTTCGGCGTGATAGGTGGGATGCGCCGCGAAGGAGACCTCAAGGAAGAGGTCGCCAGCCTGACCACCGCCGGGCGCAGGTCCGCCCTGCCCCTTCAGGCGGATATGCTGACCTTCGCGTATACCCTTCGGAATGGTGACGGAGATCTTGCGGTCCTCCAACGAGACCTGCCCGGAACGGTCAACCACCGGCATCCGCAGGTGGAGAACGCGGGTCGCGCCGCGATAGGAATCCTCGATGTCGATCGTGATGCGCGCATGGCTGTCACGACCCTGGCCCGCATTGAAATCACCATGCGAGGTCGCGCCGCGCCTGAACAGGGTCTCGAAAAAGTCGCTGAAGCCCTCGCTGTCCTGCGGGCCGGCACCTGTGAATTCAAAACCGCTGTCCCAACCGGGGGGCGGCTGAAACGGGCCCGCGCCCTGCGGCTCCGCCCCTAATTGGTCATATGCCGCCCGCCGTTCGGGATCCTTGAGAACCTCATGCGCCTCGTTCACCGCCTTGAAACGCGCCTCGGCATCGGCGTCCTTGTTGATGTCGGGATGATATTTCCGCGCAAGCTTGCGATAGGCCTTGCGGATATCGTCCTGGCTCGCATCCCGCGCCACGCCCAACGTCTTGTAATAGTCCTCGAAATCCATGCTGAACCTGTCTTGATTGCGGTTTGACCAAGGGTATCACGGCGACCATGTTCCGCATTGATCAATGTCAGTTCCGCGCCGCCACAGCTGCCCCGGATGACTGTCGCGAGCATCTCAGACCAGATTACTGTCACCCTGACATCTGGCAACAGTTTCGCGTCCACCGATTGATGAGCGTCAATTGCCGCCTTGCGCGACAGGATAGACAGCGATCAGAATACGGGAACCGGACATTGGCCACCGAAGCCCGGTCGTATCAATATCGGCACCACCACGCCGCTTTTCACGGAGGCAAAGAGCTAAATGGCAGTTACTTCCAATAGGTCTCAACCCGAAATCACCCTGGCGCGATTGCGGAAAATCTGGCTCTGGATCGGGATCGCGATGATTGTGCTCGGCATCGGGGCGCTCCTCATGCCGGTGGTCAGTTCACTGATCCTTGGCATCCTGATTGGCTGGCTTTTGTTCATAAGCGGTGTCGTGGCCGTTGCCTCCTCATTCTCATTTCGCGGTACAGGCCTGTTTGGCTGGCAGCTTGCAGGGGGCCTCGTGCCGCTGGTGGCAGGGGCTCTTCTGATCGTGTTTCCCGCCCAAGGCCTGATCGCCCTGACGGTTCTGGTGGGACTCATTTTCCTGCTGACAGGTGCTGCGCAATCCTCCTTCGCGTTCTGGGCGCGCCCGGCCCGAGGGTGGGGATGGATCCTGGCTTCGGCTTTGATCAGTATCGCATTGGGTGTGTTTGTCCTCGTGGCCCTGCCGGAGGCGTCCGCGGTCGTCCTTGGCGTGCTATTCGGCATCGATTTCGTCAGCACCGGCATCTCCATGGTCTTGATTGCCATTTCGGCGCGGCACGTCGTCTGAAGCTCTGCCCCGCCCGGATTGACGGATGTCAAACGCCCGATCGCTCGGTCCAGTAGGCAGGATCAAATCCGGCCCCTTACAACAATCGAGCCCAGCATGAAAAATCCCAGATATCTCCTCTACACCGCGATTGCCGTGGTCTGCGCCGTGGTGGGTTTTCTGTTCTGGCAGGACACGGGCAACGGCACGGTTCCCGAGGGGTTCGCCCATGGCAACGGACGCGTCGAAGCGGTCGAGATCGACGTCGCCTCGAAACTTCCCGGCCGGATTGAGACGATCCTGGTCCGAGAGGGTGAACTGGTCGAGGCCGGCCAACCGCTGGCCGTACTCGACACACGTCAGTTGACCGCCAACCGTCATGAGGCGGAGGCGCAACTGCTCCGCGCCGAGATTTCGGTTGAGAGTGCCCGGTTGACGATCCAGCAGCGTGAGGCCGAAGTGCGCGCCGCCGAGGCGGTTCTGGCCCAGCAGCAATCGGCCCTTGATGCAGCCCAGCGCCAGTTCGCCCGTTCCGAGGCGCTGGCAGGCAGCAGTGTCGCGTCTGAGCGGCAACTTGATATCGACAGGTCGAACGCGCTCGGCGCCGAGGCCGCAGTCGCCTCGGCGGAGGCGATGCTCGCGGCGGCGCAGATCGGTGTCTCCGCAGCCGAGGCGGCGGTGGTCGGCGCCGAAGTGGCGGTGACGGCGGCCACGGCAATGATAGAAGCGATCGACGTGCAGATCGAGGACAGCACGCTGAAGGCACCCCGGCCGGGGCGGGTACAGTACATCGTTGCCCAGGCGGGTGAAGTGATGGGGGCCGGCGGGCGGGTGATCAACATGATCGACCTCAACGATGTGTACATGACGTTCTTCCTGCAAACCGCAGCGGCGGGGCATACCGGGCCGGGAACCGAGGTTCGCCTGATTCTGGATGCGGCACCGGATATCGTCATTCCCGCCGAGATCTCCTTTGTCTCGGACGTGGCGCAGTTCACGCCCAAAACGGTTGAGACCGAGATCGAGCGTGAAAAGCTGATGTTTCGGGTTCGCGCCCGGATCGCGCCGGAGCTGTTGGGAAAATACCTGGATTACATCAAGACCGGGCTGCCCGGTGTCGCCTGGGTTCGACTGGATCCCACACAGCCCTGGCCAGAGGAAGCTGAAGGCAGGGTGCTGGAATGACGACCCCCGGGCCTGTGGTTCGGGCGGAGGAGCTTTCGCTTCTCTATGGCAAGGTCCGCGCGCTCGATGCGGTTTCGATTGACCTGCCGGGGGGCTGCATCGTCGGCCTGATCGGGCCGGACGGGGTGGGCAAATCCAGCCTTTTGGCGCTGATTGCCGGGGCGCGGAAGATGCAGGCCGGACAGCTTGACGTGCTGGGGGGCGACATGCGCCGCGCACGGCATCGGGCCCGGATCTGTCCGCGCATCGCCTATATGCCGCAGGGGCTGGGGCGCAATCTCTATCCGACGCTCTCGGTGCGGGAGAATGTGGATTTCTTCGGCAGGCTTTTCGGTGAGAGCCGGCAGGAGCGCGACAGACGGATCGCCGATCTGCTGGAGGCGACCGATCTGGCCCCCTTTGCCGACCGCCCGGCGGCCAAGCTCTCTGGCGGTATGAAACAGAAGCTGGGTCTGTGCTGCGCGCTGATCCACGACCCCGACCTGTTGATTCTGGACGAACCGACCACCGGGGTCGATCCTTTGTCGCGGCGTGAATTCTGGGCCCTGATCGCGCGTATCCGCGCGACGCGTCCGGGGATGAGCGTGATCGTCGCGAGCGCCTATCTGGAGGAGGCCGCGCAATTCGATCATCTGGTCGCCATGGACGAGGGCAAGGTGCTGGCCACCGGCAGCCCTGCCCAGATCATGGATCGCACCGGTGCCGCCAACCTTGAGGAAGCTTTCATAGCACTTCTTCCGGCGGAAAGGCGCGACCGGCACCACGATCTGATCGTCCCGCCGCTGAACCTTTCAGACAGTGACGGCTACGTTGTCGAGGCGGAGAACCTGACCGTGCGGTTCGGGGATTTCGCAGCGGTCAAGGATGTGAGCTTTCGCATCGCGAAGGGTGAGATATTCGGTTTTCTCGGCTCAAACGGTTGCGGCAAGACGACGACGATGAAGGCCCTGACGGGGCTTGTCGAACCTGCCGAAGGAACCACGCGGATCAACGGCCGAACGGTTGATGCCCGGGATATGGCCACGCGCAAACGCATTGGCTACATGACGCAATCCTTCTCGCTCTATTCCGAACTGACGGTTCGCCAGAACCTCGACCTTCATGCCCGGCTGTTCGACATGGCGCCCGACGGCATCGCGCCACGGATCGCCGAGCTTGCGCAGCGGTTCGATCTTGAGGGGGTCCTCGACAGCTTGCCTCTGCGACTGCCGCTCGGGATCCGGCAGCGGCTGTCGCTGGCCGTGGCACTGATCCACCGGCCCGAGGTGCTGATCCTGGATGAGCCGACCTCCGGTGTCGATCCGGTCGCGCGCGATATCTTCTGGCAGGCGCTGGTGGACCTGTCGCGAAATGACGGCGTGACGATCTTCATCTCCACCCACTACATGTCCGAGGCGGCGCGATGCGACAGGATTTCGCTCATGCACGAAGGTCGCGTGCTGGTAAGCGACACGCCCGAAGTCATCCGTGAGGGTGCGGGGGCCGCGACGCTGGACGATGCCTTCATTCATCATCTGGAACGCGCGCAAAGCGAGAGCAGCACACCTGCGGCCACGCATCAGGCGGATCTGGTCACCGAAGGGGCGCCCGTCTCACCACGGCGGCGGGGACGGTTCAGCCTTGCCCGATTGCTGAGTTTTTCATGGCGCGAATGGCTGGAGCTGCGCCGTGATCCGATCCGCCTGACGCTTGCAAGTGTGGGCAGCGTGATCCTGATGATCGTGCTGGGTTACGGCATTTCGATGGATATCGAGGATCTCAAATTCGCGGTTCTGGACTTCGATCAGACCATTACCAGCCAGTCCTATGTCAACGATCTGGCCGGTTCGCGTTATTTCGAGGAGCAGCCCCCCGCTGTCGATCATGCCGATATCGACCGGCGAATGCGCGCGGGCGAAATCGGTCTGGCGCTGGAGATTCCGCCGGGTTTTGCCGCCGATATCAAACGAGGCCGCCCCGTGCAGATCGCGGCCTGGTTCGATGGCGCCATGCCAATGCGGGCGAATACGGTGCGTGGCTATATCCAGGGAATGCACGTTCACTGGCTGACCGATCAACTGCGCCAGGTCTATGGCGACGATGCCGTGAGCGGCAGCTACAGCCTGCAAATGCGCTATCGCTACAACCCGGATGTGGAGAGTCTGGCGGCCATGGTGCCCGCCGTGATCCCGCTTTTGCTGATGCTGATCCCGGCGATGCTCGCCGTTCTGTCCGTCGCGCGGGAGAAGGAGACAGGCTCCATCATGAACCTGTATGTCACCCCGGCCAAGCGGTTGGAGTTCCTGCTGGGCAAACAGGTGCCGTATGTGGTGCTGAGCTTTCTCAACTTTCTGTTGCTGCTGGCATTGGCGGTGTTCGTCTTCGGTGTGCCGGTCAAGGGCAGCCTTCTGGCGCTATCGGCGGGGGCACTGATATATGTCATCCTGTCAACGGGACTGGGGCTGCTGATCTCGGCCTTCACCCGCAGTCAGGTCACGGCATTGTTCTTCACCGCGCTGGCCACCCTGATCCCGGCGGCGCAATATGGCGGCATCATTGATCCGGTTTCCTCGCTGGAGGGCATGGGCCGCGTCATTGGTGAGGTTTTCCCGACCAGCCATTTCGTCACCATCTCACGCGGGGTGTTTGCCAAGGCGCTGGACTTCGGCGATCTGGCCGGATCCTTTGCGCCGATGCTGGTGCTGGTGCCGGTGCTTGTGGCGCTCGGGGCCGTTTTCGTGCGCAAGCAGGAGGTCTGAGCGATGCGTCCCAAGCATGTGCTACACCTTGCGATCAAGGAATTCCGGGGGCTGTTGCGCGATCCGCTGCTTCTGGCGCTGGTGCTGTATGCCTTTACCCTGGACATCTACACCCATGCCACCGCCATGCCCGAGGCGCTGAACCGCGCGACAATCGGCATCGTGGATGAGGACGCCTCCCCTCTGTCCCGGCGGCTATCGGACGGGTTCCTGCCTCCCTACTTCGTGACCCCTGACCAGATTGACATGGCCCGGATGGACGCGCGCATGGATGCGGGGATCGATACCTTCTCACTGGTCATCCCGCCGGGTTTCCAGGGCGACCTCGTCGCGGGTGAACGGCCCGAATTGCAGCTTAACGTCGATGCAACACGGGTCAGCCAGGCCTTTACCGGCGCGGGCTATATTCAGGCGATCGTCGATCAGGAAATCACCGGCTGGTCCGGTCAGGAGGCTGCGGTGCCGGTCGAACTGGCCCTGCGCGCCCGCTTCAACCCCGCACTGGATCCCGCATGGTTCGGCGCGCTGACGGCGGTGATCAGCGCCGTGACGATGCTGTCGATCATCCTGTCAGGGGCCGCCCTGATCCGGGAGCGGGAGCATGGTACCGTCGAGCACTTGCTGGTCATGCCGGTCAGCGCGGCCGAGATCATGACCAGCAAGGTGCTCAGCATGGGCGGCGTGGTGCTGCTGGCAACGGGGCTGTCGCTGACCTTTATGGTGCAGGGTGTTCTGGGCGTGCCGGTGGCCGGCTCCATCACGCTGTTTCTGGTGGGGGCGGCGCTGCATCTGTTCGCTACGACCTCACTGGGAATCCTCCTGGCCACCATCTCCGGCTCGATGCCGCAATTCGCCATGCTGCTGCTGCTGGTGCTGCTGCCGCTGGAGATCCTGTCAGGGGGAATGACCCCACGGGAATCCATGCCCGAGGTGGTGCAATACGTCATGCTGGCGGCACCCAACACGCATTTCATCGCGCTGGCACAGGCGGTGTTGTTCCGGGGCGCGGGACTTGCCGTGGTCTGGCCGCAATTGCTGGCACTGGCGATCATCGGATCGGCAATGTTCGCATTCGCCTTGCGCCGGTTCCGCGGCTTCCTGCGGTAGACACTGCGTTCGCAGATGGCAAAACCCCTTGGCCCCGCACGGCGACGCGACGGTTGGGTGATCGAAAGCAGCCGGGAATTCCCGATACGGCGCACTCAGCCCCGGCGGTGGACGTCCGGCGCCGGGCTACTCTGCTGGCACAGGCTGGGCGGCCTCGCTGCTTGCGCCACCCTCTTCGGCCCGACCATCGCCGCGCGACTTGCTGGCAATGATCGTGTAGAACATCGGCACCACGAACAGTGTGAAGAGCGTGCCGATCATCAGGCCGGTGAAGATCACCAAGCCCATTGCCTGACGTGCAGCCGCGCCGGCACCTTCGGCCAGTATCAGCGGCACGACGGCCAGCGCAAGGGCCGCCGTGGTCATCAGGATCGGCCGCAGCCGCACCTTGGCCGACTCCACGATCGCATCGCGGATCGACATCCCCTCATCGCGCCGCTGGTTGGCGAACTCGACCAGCAAAATACCATGCTTGGTGATGATGCCGATCAACGTAATCAGCCCCACCTGAGTATAGATGTTCAGCGTCCCCAGCCCGAGATTCAGCGGCAGGATCGCGCCGAAGATCGCCAGCGGGACCGACATCATGATGATGAGCGGATCGCGGAAACTCTCGAACTGCGCGGCCAGCAGCAGATAGATCACCACGACCGCCGCGCCGAAGGCGACGAGGATCGTGTTGCCTTGCGTGACCTCCAGCCGCGACTGGCCGGAATACTCGATGAAGAATCCATCGGGCAGCACGCGTTCGGCGATCTCGACGATGACGCCGAGGCCGTCACCCGTGGTCACACCGGGCAGCGGCAGCGCCGAGATCGTGGCCGAGTTCAGCTGGTTGAACTGCTCGATGGCCGCTGGTGAGGCATTGGTCGACACCTCGATCAGCGATGACAGCGGGATCATCTCACCCGTGCTCGACCGCAGGAAGTACTCGCCCAGCCGTTCGGGATTCTCGCGGAAGTTCTGTGGCACCTGGGTGATGACATCATAGCTCTGCGATTCGCGGTCGAACTGGCTGATCGCGCCACCGCCCACCAGCAGGCTGAGCGTGCTGCCCACGTCGCGCACCGGAACGTTTAGCGCGGCGGCCCGATCGCGGTCGATGGTCACTGTGACCTGCGGCGCATCGAAGGCCAGCGAGTTCTGCACCACGATGAACCGGCCCGTCTGCTGGGCCTCGCGCTGGATTTCGGCGGCGACCTCGTAGACCTGCCTCGGATTGCCGGTGGATTGGATGACCATCGAGATCGGCAAGCCGCCGCCTGCGCCAGGCAGCGACGGCGGCGCGAAGACCAGCGCCTCGACCCCGTCCACGGCCGAAATGCGACCTTGGATGTCGGCCTTGATCTCCGCCTGGCTGCGCTCACGCTCGGACCAATCCTTCAGCGCCCAGATCGAGAAGGCGGTATTCGTGGCCCCGCCCACACCGACGATCGAGAACTGCGAGCGCACTTCCTCGATGTCCTCGGTGCGCTCACCGATTTCGGTAGCGTAGCCGCTGGTGTATTCACTTGTGGCATAACGCGGGGCTGTGACCAGTGAGAACAGGCCGCCCGAGTCCTCCTCGGGCGCAAGCTCGCTGGGCGTGTTGAGGAACATGAAGCCGGTCAGTCCGACGAGGACCAGCACCATCAGCATCGTCACAGGCCGGTAATCGAGCGAGCTTCGCACCCGGCGCTCATACCAGTTCGACACCCGGTCCGACGTTCCGTCGACGACCCTTTGAAACCGCGTGTGTCCACCGGAACTCAGCAACCGCGCCGACATCATCGGCGTGATCGTCAGCGCGACAATGCCCGAGATCAGCACCGCGCCCGCCAGCGTAAAGGCGAATTCGCGGAACAACGAACCGGTGAGGCCGCCGGTGAAGCCGATCGGGATGAACACGGCGACCAGCGTCAGCGACATCGCGACGATCGCCAGCCAGATTTCCTGCATGCCCTTGATCGCCGCCGCCATCGGGGCCATACCATCCTCGACGTGGCGGTGAATGTTCTCAACCACGATGATCGCGTCATCGACCACCAGACCGATTGCCAGCACCATCGCCAGCAGCGACAGAAGATTGATCGAGTAACCCATCGCATAGAGGAAAAAGCAGACGCCAACCAGCGACAGCGGGATCGTCACGATCGGCATCAGAACCGAACGAAACGAGCCGAGAAACAGCAGGATCACCAGAATTACGATAATCACCGCCTCGGCGATGGTCTTGAAGACCTCCTCGATCGAGGCGCTGATCGTCTCGGTCGAGTCGTAAACCATCGAAACGGTCATGCCCTCCGGCAGGCTCGCCTGGATTGACGGCAGTTCTTCGAGGACCGCGCTCGCCGTATCGAGCGGATTGGCCGATGGCGTGGGGAAGATGCCGATGAACGTGCCGGGCTGTCCGTTGAAGCGGACCACCGTATCGGTGCTCTCGGCCGCCAGCTCGATCTCTGCCACGTCCCGCAGTCGCACCACATCATCGCCATCGGAGCGAATCGGAAGGGCCCCGAAGGCCTCCGGCGTCTGGAGCGTCGAATCGAGCGTGATCGAATATGAGACCAGATCGTTCTTGGTCCGCCCGGGTGCCGACAGGAAGTTCGAGGTGTTGATCGCGTTCAGCACCTCCGTCGCCGTGGCGCCCCGGCTGGCAAGGCGCACCGGGTCGATCCAGACCCGCATCGAATAGTTCGCGGCGCCAAGGATCTGAACCTCGGCCACGCCCTCGATCGTCGACATACGGGGCCGGACCACCCGTTCGAGATATTCGGTCAACTGCTCGGGGCTCATGTTCTCGTTCTGAAAGGCAAGATACATGATGGCGAACTGCTGGCCGGTGCCCTTGAGGATCACCGGATCCTCCGCCGCGGTTGGCAGCTGGCCGCGAACCTGTTGCACCTTGGACATCACCTCGGTCAGCGCGATATCCGGGTTGGCACCGAGCTGCATCTGAACGGTGACGGAGCTGCTGGAGGGGCGGCTCTGCGAGGTGACATAGTCCACATTCTCGGTGGTCGAGACCGCCGCCGCAATCGGCGCTGTCACAAAGCCCTGGATCAGGTCGGCACTGGCGCCGGGATAGATCGTTCTGACCGTGATGACCGTCTCTTCAACCTCAGGATACTGGCGTACCGGCAGGTTGAACAGGCCCTGGAAACCCAGAAGCAGGATCAGGCAGCCCAACACGGTCGACAGGACGGGGCGGCGGGTAAAGAGCTCGGGAAGGCTCATTCGGTGGCCTCCGCCGCGTGGCCCGCGCCGATGAACGCGTTCGTATCGCTATCCTCGTCCCGCTCCGGTTCAGGCGCGGGGTCGGGAGATGCCTCGGATGCGTTTTCGCCAGTCAGTTTGACCGGCAAGCCGTTCGACAGCCGGTTCTGGCCCGCGACCACGATCCGATCGCCTGCGCTGACGCCCTCGACGATCTCGACCAGGTTATCCTGGCGTGAGCCGGTCTGGACGAAAATTTGTTTCGCCATCAGTTGCGGCTCTTCCTGCGTGCTGTTCTCGGCCGGAACGACGGAATAGACGTAATCGCCGTAGAGGCTGGTCACGACCGCTGTCTGCGGCAGCGCAACCACATTCTCCATGTCTGGCAATGTAACCCTGACCCGAACGAACTGACCGGGGCGGAACGCCTTATCCTCATTCTCAAGCTCGGCTCGCACTTTCACAAGGCGCGTGGCCGGATCGATCCGCGGTTCGATCGCGGTGATGATGCCGGAACCGGTCGTCCCCGACTCTCCGGCCAGGGTGACCGATTGGCCGATGTCGATCTGCGCCAATTCCTGTTCGGGCAGCGAGAAATCGACCCGCAGCATGTCTGTGTCCTGCAGGGTGGCCACGGTGCTTCCGACAGTGACGAACTGGCCTACCTCGATCTCAGGAATACCGATCTCACCGGCGAACGGTGCTTCGAGCACCTTCTGGTCGAGGATTGCCTCGATGCGATGCATCTGCGCCAGCGCGGAATTGGCGGCGGCTTCGGCCTCCTCGATACTGGCGGTTGCCGTAATGCCCCGGTTCCCCAGGGATTCGGCACGTTCCAGCGTCTGTTGGGCCAGGTGCAGCGAGGCTTGCGCTGCGGCGAGGTCCGCCTGCTGGATCTCGTCGTCGATCCGGACCAGCATCTGGCCTTTCTCGACGCGATCATTCGCCTCGAATCCGATCTCGCGGACAACGCCACTCGTCTCGAATGCGAGATCGATGCCGCGGCGCGAATAGATCGTGCCGATCGCCTCCAGCGTCGGCGTCCACGGACCCGCCTCTGCAACGACCGTGTCCACCGGCAGGGCGGGCGTGGGCCGATTGGCAAAGAAATCCTTGATCGCCTGATCACGAAACTTGTTGAAACCAACGACGCCGCCCACTGCGATTGCAAGGAGCAGGACAGCAATTATTAAGCGTTTTATCATGAATTCGGGTCCCGGTCTTTACAGTCAAGTCGGCGACGATGCCTCGTTCGAACGCCAGTCTGCCTACTGTACCGTCCGGTCGGTATTGTCAATAAAGAGGTTCGATGGGCCAGACTTCGCTGCCGGGCTCAACAGGTTGGATGCGCGGGGCCGCATGATAAAATGGTCGAGAACACGACCGCGTGAAAATCCGTTCCGGCACCTTTTTGATCTCGATAATCCCGTCGCACGCGTTATATGATTCAACGCGACGCCCCGCTTGATGCCGGTGGATTGTCCCGACTTTTCGTGCACATATGCCATTCCCCAGCCTTGTCGGCCTGGACCGGCGCACTACAATAACGCCAGTTATCGCTCGGATGCGGGGAGCCGATCGGCACGGGAGCTGATCGCCAAGTGAAAGGAACAGCCAGATGTATAATCTCACAGTCAACAACCGAGAGGTTTCCGTCGATGTTCCGGGGGATACGCCTCTCCTGTGGGTGCTGCGCGATGAGTTGCGGCTGACTGGAACGAAGTTCGGCTGCGGCGTGGCGCAATGCGGGGCCTGCACGGTGATGATGGACGGGATGACCCGTCGCTCTTGCGTGACGCCGATCGAGATGGCCGACGGTGCCTTCGTCGAGACGATCGAAGGACTCGACACACCTGAATCGCAGGCGGTGCAGGCGGCCTGGGTCGCGAACGACGTGCCGCAATGCGGATGGTGCCAATCGGGCCAGGTGGTCAGCGCGACCGCGCTACTGACCGAGATCCCGCAGCCGACCGACGATGATATCGACAATGCGATGGCCGGCAACATTTGCCGTTGCGCCACATACCAGCGTATCCGCAAGGCGATCCATGACGCCGCCAGCACGCTGGAGGGATGATCCGATGACCGAACACACACGCCGCCAATTCCTTTCCGCCTCTGCCGGGCTCGTCGTCGCGGTGACGCTGCCGCTCCCCGGTCGGGCGCAATCGGGTGCCGCCGCCATTCTCGGACAGGATGCGCCCACACAGGGCGACTTCGCCCCGAACGCTTTCATCCGCGTCGCCCCCGACGACACCGTGACCGTCCTCATCAAGCATATCGAGTTTGGACAGGGCCCCTATACCGGGCTGTCCACGCTGGTGGCCGAGGAGATGGACGCCGACTGGTCACAGATGCGCGCCGAAGCGGCACCGGCGAATGCCGAACTTTATGCCAATCTTTTCTTTGGCATGCAGGGGACCGGCGGCTCCACCGCCATGGCCAATTCCTATATGCAGATGCGCAAGGCAGGTGCTGCGGCACGTGCGATGCTGGTCGCTGCCGCGGCCGAGGAATGGGGCGTGCCCACCGGTGAGATAGAGGTCGCGCAGGGTGTCGTCCGACACGGGGCAAGTGATCGCAGCGCCCGCTTCGGTGAGCTTGCCGAACGCGCCGCCGGCATGACGGTGCCCGAGGATCCGCCGCTCAAGGATCCGGGGCAGTTCAAACTGATCGGCACCGAGGTCCAGAAGCTCGACACTAAACCCAAGTCCACGGGTGAGGCGACCTTCACCCTCGATGTCTACCGCGAGGGGATGGAAACCGTCGTGGTCCGCCACCCCCCCTTCTTCGGCGGGCGCGTGGCGAATTTCGATGCGGCGCCGGCGATGGCGGTTCCGGGTGTCGTTGCGGTTCATGAGATCCCCTCCGGCATCGCGGTCTACGCAACCTCGACCGCTGCGGCGCTCAAGGGGCGCGAGGCTCTCGACGTCGAATGGGACGACACCGAGGCGGAGACCCGCTCATCCGAGGAAATGCTTCAGGCGTTCTCCGAAGCTGCCACGGCAGAAACGCTCGTTGCCGAGGAAGCCGGCGATGTCGATGCCGCACTCGAAGGCGCCGAGCAGGTGATCGAAACCGAGTTCCGCTTCCCCTACCTCGCCCATGCGCCGCTTGAGACGCTCGACGCGGTGATCGAGATGCGCGACGGCGTTGCCGAGCTGTGGATGGGGTCGCAATTTCCGTCGCTCGACAAGCCGACTCTGGCCCAGACGCTGGGTATCGACCCCGCGAATGTGTCCATCAACGTGATGTTCGCCGGCGGCAGCTTCGGGCGCAGGGCTCAACCCGACGCGCATTTGGCGGCCGAAATCGCGGCCATCGCAAAGGCGGCGGGACGCGACGGGTCGTGGAAGCTGCTGTGGACACGCGAGGACGACCTGCATGGCGGCTACTACCGCCCCATGACGGTGCACCGGATGCGCGGCGGCATCGATGCTGAGGGCAACATCGTCGGTTGGACCGACGTTCTCGCCAACCAGTCGATCATGGCCGACGGGCCGATGGAAGCGATGATGGACAAGGGGCTCGACCCCACGGCCTATGAGGGCGCGACCAAGATGCCCTACGACCTGGTCAATTTCCGAACCAGCTGGGCGCGAATGGAAAGCCCCGTTCCGGTGCTGTGGTGGCGTTCGGTCGGACACACCCATACCGGCTACGCGACCGAAGTATTTCTCGACATGCTGCTCGAAGCGGCGGGCAAGGACCCTGTGCAGGGCAGGCTCGACCTGCTGCGTGCGGATGCCGGGCGCGACCGGGCTGTGCTTGAGCGCGTCGCCGCCATGGCGGGCTGGGACGGCCAGCGAGTGAAGGGGGATCGCGGCTATGGCATTGCTCTGCACGAGAGCTTCAACACCTACGTGGCGCAGATCGCAGAGGTCTCGAACGATAACGGCATGCCGCGCGTTCACCGCGTCTGGTGCGCGGTCGATTGCGGCGTGGCAGTCAATCCCGGTGTGATCCGGGCGCAGATGGAAGGCGGCATCGGCTACGGCCTCACCGCGTTGCTCTACAGCCAGATCACGCTGCTGCCGGGGGGGCGCATCGCCGAGAACAATTTCGACGATTACCGGATGCTGCGCATCAACGAGATGCCGGCGGTGGAGGTCGAGATCCTCGACACCGACCACGACCCGAGCGGCGTCGGCGAACCCGGAACGCCACCGATCGGCCCGGCCGTCGGCAATGCATGGAGAGCGCTGACCGGCCAGACCGTGACGCGACTGCCTTTCACCGTGGGAGTTCAGTCATGAAAATGTGGAAAGTTTCTACCGTCGCGTTGATCGCGATCCTGTCCGCCGCATCAAGCGGTTGGAGCGAGGAGGTAAACGGCCTGCGCACGGTCGACGAGTTCGACGGTTTCGCGGACGAAACCGCCCGCTCGCAAGCGCTGTTCGAGGAGATGGCGAAGGTCATCCAGCATCCGCGCTGTCTGAACTGCCACCCTGCCGACAACACGCCGCGGCAGGGCATGGAAATGCGCATCCACGAGCCGCCGGTGGTCCGGGGCGACAGCGGGTTCGGTGCCCCGGGAATGCGCTGCAACACCTGTCACGGCAGTGAGAATGTCGATTACGTCTCTGGCGACGGATCGATCCCCGGCCATTCGCCATGGATGCTGGCCCCGATCGAACAGGCCTGGATCGGCAAAACGGTCGCCGAGATCTGCGCACAGCTCAAGGACCCCGAACGCAACGGCGGGCGAACGCTGGCTGAACTGCATGAGCACAATGCCCATGACGGGTTGGTCGGCTGGGGCTGGACTCCGGGAGAGGGACGAGAGTCCGCACCGGGTACGCAGGAGCTCTTCGGCGAGTTGACGAATGCCTGGATCGAGGCAGGTGCAGCCTGCCCGGAGGGATAACGGGCGCACCCAATCAACAGCGTGTGGGGAGCCGGTCATGTAGGCTCGGATTGAGGGGCTGGGGAATTCTGTGAAGAACTCCCTGCCCCACCGTTGAATATGTCCCGGGAGCCGACTCCCGGCGAACCAGATGATCGTCGCCAACGCAGGTCCGGTCCTGCGATACGCGCGACCGCCTGAGATCCCTCACCGTGGGCATGGGCAATCAATGTTGCAACAAATTGCGTATGTCCCGGAATCGCCAGTCAGCGTGCCAGTTCCGTTGTGCTCGGGCGAAGACGTTGACGCTCTCAGACGCATCCCGTGTCATCAAGCGGCTCAGAATGGCGTCACGGTTGGATTCTACCGCAGTGGCGGATCATGATGGCTCCCGCATGACCCACCCCGCAATTCGGCTGTTTGGTGTCTAGGGGGGAGGCTACGAAACACGCAAATCCTTGAAATTTTTGAATAGTTTTTACCCCCATATCGACATGTCTGTTCCATCTTGAACGCTTCGATTCCGTTTGCCGATCACGTTTTTACCAACGCGGTCTGGGCATGGAACTACGGCAAGGTGCCGTTCGTTATTTTAATGATTCATCTTAGGAAACGGAGGTCGGACATGGGACGCCTGGATAACAAAAGAGTGGTCATAACCGGGGGTGCGGGTGGCATCGGAGCGGAAACCGCCAAGCTATTCCTCAAGGAAGGTGCGAAGGTTGCGCTGGTTGATCTGGATCAGAATGCACTGAATGACGTTGCTAAAACGCTTGAAGAACACGGCAAGGTCGTGGTCATCGCCGCCGACGTGTCGAACGAAGCGGATGTGGAGCGATACGTTCAAGAGGCGAAGGACAAGTTGGGCGGAATTGACGTTTTCTTCAACAACGCCGGCATCGAAGGAACAGTCGCACCGTTGATCGAACAGAAGGTAGAGGATTTTGACAAGGTCATGGCTGTAAATGTGCGGGGCATATTTCTGGGCCTAAAACATGTTATGAAGGCTATGAGCGAAAGCGGCGGAAGCATCATCAATACGTCATCGGTAGCGGGCCTGTCTGCCGGTCCGGGCCTGACACCCTATGTCACGTCCAAACATGCGGTGGTCGGCCTCACACGTAACGGGTCCGCCGAGGGTGCTGGTCAGAATATTCGCGTGAATTCGGTACATCCCGCACCTGTGAACACGCGCATGATGCGCTCTATCGAAAAGGGTTCGAAACCCGAGGACGCCGCTGCTGCTAAGGCGGAGTATGAAAAGCGGGTTCCGCTGGGTCGCTATGGCGAACCCGACGATGTTGCGAAGCTTGTACTATTCCTAGCCTCCGACGAATCGAGCTTTATCACAGGTGCCCAATATGTTGTCGATGGGGGCATGACCACCTGATCTGACACCGAAATCTTCGGGCGCGTAGGTTAACGCGCCGACTTCATTGTCAGGGCGATACTAACGAATACTGCCAATGAGGGCGTCAATCGAAAGCTGGCGAGCCCGAAAGCCCCGAACAAGCAGTGTCATTTGTACAGAAGGTCATAAGTATAATTAGGGTCACGCCAAATCCTTCAATAAAATCAAAGATATTTGGCTCCGGCGGTAGGGATCGAACCTACGACCAATTGATTAACAGTCAACTGCTCTACCGCTGAGCTACGCCGGACCATGTCTTTCGACTTGGCGGGGTGTAGCAAAGGCATGGGGGGGCGGCAAGCGCAATCTAGCGCAATTCCGGCAAAAAAATTATGGGGTGCGTCCGCCATATTCCTGCGTGACTTCCAGCGCGATCTTCCGGACCTCGTGACCGAGTTCCGCCAATCTCTCCCCGCTCAAGCGCGACTGGGGGCCGGAGACGGAAATTGCGGCGATCGGGTCGCCAGTCTCACCGAAGATGACCGACGCTGCACAGCGCAATCCTTCGGCATGTTCCCCATCGTCCGTGGCGTATCCGGCTGCTTGAGCTGCGTTCAAGGCGGTGTTCAGCAGGCTCCGGTCGGTGATCGTGGCGTTCGTCAATCTGATCAGGTCGTCGGATGACAGGGCGCGTTCGCGGCGGTCCTTCGGCATCATTGACAACAGGGCCTTGCCAGAACCGGATGCGTGCATGGGCAACCGGCCGCCGACCTGGGTGATCGCGCGCATCGCATGCCTGCTTTCGACCTGATCCAGACAGACCACCTGCCCGCCGCTTTCGACGAAAATGTTGGCTGTCTCACCCGTCGTCTCCACCAAACGCCGCAGGAATGGCTTGGCCACGTGCAACAGGTTGCGGGTTCGAACGAAGGCGGACCCGGTGACGAAGGCGGTGACCCCGATCTGCCAGATGCCCGCGTTCATGTCGTATCTGACGAAACGCTCGCTCTCCATCGTGGTGAGCAATCTATGCGTGGTCGAGGGGGGCAGATTTGCGCGCTCCGCCACCTCCGTCAGCGTCAGGCCGCTATCGGAGGCCGCGATCTCTCGCAGCAGGGTCATCGCGCGTATAACCGCCCGCACCTGACCGGCGCGTTCGTTCGGAACCGTCTCGTTGCTGTTACTGCTCATGCGAGGTACGTAGTTCGGGCATTTCGACTGACGAGGGGGAACACGGCAGTTTGAACTGCGCAGGAGCATTGTTTCGCCATTTGACCCGAGGTTTTGTAAGATGATCCATTTGCCAGACAGCCCCAGCCTGCATGTCGAGGATCTGCACAGTGACAACGCCCCTGCCGTGGTTCTGATACATGACTTCCGTCTGGATCGGCGCGTCTGGAGTGATGTGGCAAAACGTCTGCCCCCGCAGGTGCGGTGCGTCATACCCGATTTACGTGGATACGGGCACAGCCCCGCGCCGGACGGCCAGTGGTCGATGCGCGATGTAGTCTATGACCTCGCGAACACTCTGTTTTCGCTGAATATACGCGATGCGGTCGTTGTCGGCTCGGGAACTGGCGGCATGATTGCGCAGGCCCTGGCCGCCGAGGTGCCCCAGACCGTGCGCGCGCTGGTTCTGATCGGAACCGGGGCCAAGCTGGAGACGGAGGACAGATGGCTGCATCGGGCGCAGGTTCTGAGCGGTCTGCCCGACACGGCGCGCGCCCGGCAGTTGTTGGACGCCGCGACCTATCGCGCACCTGACCCGCATCTGTGCGAAATCGCGGCCTCGACCCGGCCGGACACCCTGCGACGGATGTGCGAGGCGGTGGCCCACACCGATCTGCGCCGCTCGACCGATGCGCTGCGCTTGCCTACTTTAGGCTTGGTCGGGCGTAACGATCGCATCACGCCGCCGGATCTGATGCGTGAAATGATCGACGGCATTCCCGGTGCCTCGCTGGAGTTGTTGCCGCGCTGCGGTCATATCACGGCATATGACGCGCCTGAGGCGACGGCGGATGCGATCAACGGATTTCTGGACCGCACCGGGCATCTTCTACCCGATTTCGACAGCAAGGACCCCTCCTGATGAGTTTCACCCCTTTCGACAGCCCGCTTTATCGTGAACTGATCTCGGACACCGAACTTGCCGTGCTGTTCAGCGATGCCGCGGAAATCCGCGCAATGTTGCTGTTCGAGGGGGCATTGGCCGATGCGCAGGGTGAGTTGGGCATCATTCCGTTGGAAAGCGCGCTGTTCATCTCTCGCAGCGCGCGGGAGGTTCAGCTCGACCCCTCCGCGTTGGCCAAGGGACTGGCTGCCGCCGGTGTCGCGGGCCCTGCCCTCGTTGCCGCCTTTCGGGCGGAGATGAAGGCCCCCGAGCACGCGCAATGGGCGCATCACGGTGCCTCCTCGCAGGACCTTGTCGATACGGGGCTGGTGATCCGTCTGCGTCGTGCCGCCGATATCCTGCAACAGCGGATCGAAGTGCTGGCCGAAACGCTCGGCGCGCAGGCGACCCAGCACGCGCATGTCGTGATGGCGGCGCGCACCCGGCATCAGATCGCGACGCCGACAACGTTCGGCGCGCGGGTCGCGACATGGCACGCCCCCCTGCCCCGCCACCTGCAACGGCTGTCGCAATTGCGACCACGGGTGGAGGTCGTCAGCCTGGCAGGCGCGTCGGGGACCGCCGCCGCGTTCGGCCCGCAAGCGGCTAAGGTGGAGGCCCGTGTCGCCGGCGCGCTGGGTTTGGCAGCCTCGCGCCATCCGTGGAATGCGACCCGCGACGGCCTGGCGGAATTCGCCGGTTGGCTGGCCCTGGTCAGCGGGTCGATGGGCAAGATTGCGACCGATGTCCTGCAACTGATACAGGCCCAGCCGCCGCAGATCGGGCTTTCCTCGGGCGGCGGATCCTCGACCATGCCGCACAAGGCGAACCCCGTCGCGGCGGAAACCATCGTCGCCTTGGCGCGCCATGTCGCGACCCTGTCCTCCTCGCTGATGCATTCCCAGCTTACCGAAAGCGACCGCGACGGGGCCGCGTGGGCGCAGGAGTGGCTTTGCCTGCCGCAGGTGATCTGCGCCACGGGGGCCGCGCTGCGGCATACGCAACAGATGATCGAGGGGATCGTGCCGGATGCGGACGCGATGCGCGCGACGATAGAGGCCACCCACGGCACGATGTTCGCGGAACCTGTGACCTTTGCCCTGGCCGAACATATGCCACGCCCCGAGGCCGCCGCGCTGGTCAAGGAAGCTTGCACACGCGCCGGTCCCGACCGATCATTGCGCACGATCCTCGAAGCGGAAAGCCCGGTGGTGCTCGACTGGGATGCGCTGTTCGATCCGGTGGCGCAATGTGGCCGCGCGGTTGCCCTCGCCCGTGCTCCTGCGAAAGGTGGCGATGATGACCGCGAATGAGATTATCGCGATGCTGGACCTCGCCCCGCACCCCGAGGGCGGCTGGTACCGCGAAACATGGCGCGCGCCGACCACCGGCGATGCGCGGGCCAGTGGCACCTCGATCTATTTCCTGTTGGCAGCGGAGCAGTTTTCCCACTGGCACCGCGTCGATGCTGCGGAGATCTGGCACTGGTATGCCGGCGCGCCGCTGGTCCTGTCACTGAGTGAGAACGGCCACGACGCCGAGGCAGCGATCCTGGGCCCCGAACTGACCGCCGACCAAAGACCCCAGCGCATCGTTCCGGCTGGATGGTGGCAATCCGCCACCTCGCTGGGTGCGTGGACGCTGGTCGGTTGCACCGTCAGCCCCGGCTTTCAGTTCGCGGGGTTCGAACTGGCCCCACCGGACTGGCGTCCCACACGACGGGGAACCACGCCGCGAGGGGATTGAGGACGTCGCCACGAACCGCTAGACGTTTGCCAACTATGCAGGAGCGCACAATGGCCGATACCGTCGTCGAAGACCCCCAGATCTATCTGATCACTCCGGCCAAATTCGAATTGGCGGCGTTCAGCGAAACTCTGCAAAGGGTGCTGGATACGCGTGAGATCGGCTGTGTGCGCCTCGACATGCCGGGGGCCGAGGCTGGCGACATCGCACAGGCCGCCGATCTGTTGCGCGACATCTGCCATCAGCGCGACGTGGCGTTGGTGATCGCGGACCATTTCCGCATGGTCGGCGTGCACGGTCTGGACGGCGTCCACCTCAGCGATCCACGGGCCGTGCGCGATGTGCGCCGCGAACTGGGGGCGGACGCGATTGTCGGCGCATTCTGCGGCAGCTCGCGTCATGTCGGCATGAACGCCGGGGAGGGCGGTGCGGATTACGTAACCTTCGGTCCCACCAGCCCCGATCCCCTGCTGGGGGACGGGTCCGTCGTCGATCTGGATCTGTTCGACTGGTGGTCAAAGGTTGTCGAGGTTCCCGTCGTGGCGGAGGGCGGCCTGACGCCGGAACTGGTCGCCAAACTGACCCCGCTGGTCGATTTCTTCGCCGTGGGACGTGAAATCTGGTCAGAGGAAGACCCCGTCGCCGCCATGCAGACGCTGGGTCTGCCGCGCGGCGACTGATCCTCAGCTATAGTCGCGCTGATCGTCGATGACCTTGCCGTCGTTGGGCAGGCTTCCCTTGGCCACAACTTCGACCTTTCCGCCCAGTTTGAGGATGTCACGCACGCTGCCCGACACTGCCTCTACGTTGACATCATCCGCCTCGACCTGAACCAGCATCTGGTCCCGCTCATCCTGGCGGGTGGCGGTAACACGGGCGCGGGCGATCTCGGGGTGGCGGGCGACCAGAGTCGCGACCTGCTCTGGCCGGACGAACATGCCCTTGATCTTCGCGGTCTGATCGGCGCGCCCCATCCAGCCCTTGATGCGCATATTCGTTCTGCCACACGGGCTTTGCCCCGGCAGGATCGCGCTCAAATCGCCGGTCGCGAACCGCACCAGAGGGTAATCGCGGTTCAGCGAGGTGACGAGGACTTCGCCCACCTCGCCCTCCGCCACGGGATCGCCGGTGCCGGGGCGCACGATCTCCACGATCACGCCCTCATCGACGATCATCCCCTCCATCGCCGGGCTTTCATAGGCGATGTTGCCCAGATCGGCGGTCGCATAGCATTGCAGGCAGTCGATGCCGCGATCTGCATATTCCGCACGCAGCGACGGGAACAGCGCGCCGCCACCGACGACAGCACGGGTGATGGCCAGCGACAGGCCAAGTTCGTCCGCCTTCTCCAGAATGGTCTTGAGGTAATCGGGCGTACCGGCATAGGCCGTGACCCCCAGATGCGCCGCCGCCTGGGCCTGAAGCTCCGTCTGTCCGGTTCCAGCGGGAAAGACCCGCGCGCCGACAGCCGCCGCGCCGCTCTCGAACATCATGCCGGCAGGTGTGAAATGATAGGAGAAGCAGTTTTGCACCAGATCGGCACCGCTGAGGCCCGCCGCATGTGCAAACCTACCCATCCGATACCAGTCATCGCCCGTGCCCCCCGGTTCGTAGATCGGTCCGGGCGATTGAAACGCATGTTGCAAACGCCCGACGGCGAACCCTCCGAAGGGCGGGTTGGCCTTTTGCGCAGGTCCCAGATCGGATTTGCGCAGCACGGGCAAGGTCGCCAGCGCCTCACGCGAGTCCACCCTGCCCGGCTGGCCCAGATGTGCCGCCATACCGGGGGCATAGCTGACCGCGTGGTCGATCAGCGCGGCGAGCGCGGCGCTCTGATCCTCCTCCCGCTGCTCAGGGGTTCTGGTCTCAAGCGCATCGAAATGGGTCATATGAGGTCCGTAAGGTTAGGAAGGTAATTTATAGGTCGTGGGATCGTCGCTCTTGTCCAGGACGATCTCATCGTTGGATAGCATCTTCATGGCCACACGTTCCACCGTCTGTTCCCAATTTTCGACGGGCTCACGCTCATCCGGCAGGACGGCCACGGCAGATGCCAGCTCCTCCTGCGGAATGGGTCCGCTTTCCAGCAGTTCCAGGATGCGGGCGTGGATGGCCTGCGCGGTTTCTTCGGTTACGGTCATATCAGCCTCCGATGACAGTTCATCGGTACAAGCTAGATCGCCCCGCGCCGACTGCCAGCATCAGTTCAACCACCGTTTGCGACGCCGGTACGAACGCACATCGCGAAAGCTCTTGCGGCCCTCATGGCCAACGCCGAGATTTTCACGCAGATCGGTCGCTGGTCACGCACTTCCAGCACCTTGTCCACCTGCTCCTGACCTTCGCCGATCGCCGACTTTGCGGAATAATTGTCCAGGACGTAGGCGATCTCCTCCGCCACGCCGTCCTGATAGATCGGAGCGGAAACACCACCGGCCCCGCAGAGGGCGGTCATCGTGACATTCAACTCGGGCCGGTTCGGCCAAACTCCCTGTAAATTTTGCACTCAAAAAAAAGCCGCCCCGAGGGGGCGGCTTCGCATTGTCGATCAAAAAGTGATCAGGCGTCCACAGGCTCGCTCGTCAGCGCCTTGTTTGACCGGATTTCGATCTGTCGGGGCTTCAACGCCTCGGGGACTTCACGAACCAGATCGATGATGAGCAGACCGTTTTCGGTCCGCGCCCCGCTTGCCCGAACGTGGTCGGCCAGTTGGAACCGCTTCTCGAACGCGCGGGTCGCTATCCCGCGGTGCAGGTAGCTGCGATCCTCGTCGTCGGTCTCCTTCTTGCCCGATACGACAAGCTGCCCGTCACGGGCCTCGATCGACAGTTCATTCTCCGCAAACCCAGCTACGGCGACCGTGATCGCGTAAGTGTCGTCACCGGTTTTCTCGATATTGTACGGGGGATAACCAGTCTGGCCGTTGTCGGACACGGTGTCGAGCAAGTTGAACAGGCGGTCGAACCCGACAGTGGAACGGTAGAATGGCGAAAAGTCAGTATTACGCATGATGCATCCTTTCATAAGCGATACTATTGCTTGAGCCTTCCTTGCGCGGACAGGCCCGGTTCTGTGCGAGGCCCGGTCACCGGCACCTCACATCCCCTATTTGGGAAGCCGCCAATCGGTGTTCAAGAGGGTCTTACTCGCGTCCGAGTTGCTGCGCGATGCTTGAACCTGGGCGCCTGATGCCCCGGTCCGCGTCCCCGTGCACGATGTCGGTCAGCACCGAATCGAGCGCCCCCTCGTCAATCGCGGCGCCATAGGCCACCTGCTGATCGCCGCCGCGCATCCCGATGGCCGATACAACCGACGATATCCGCGCGCGCCCGTTGCGGACGGTGAAGACCGGGCTGCCCGACGCGCCGAAGGTCACGTCGCAATCCATCACGACGAATCTGTCCTCGACAGCAATCGTGTCGCACGGCTCCTGGATCGAGGGGGCCTCGGGCCGGTCCGCCGCATAGGACACCACGACGATGGGATCGCCCGCACGCGGGCGCAATTCCCGCTCGAACGGGTGAACCTCGTTGATCGGGGCCACCAGCTCCAGCACCGCGATGTCGGATGTGATCTGTCGTTCGCTCAACTCGCGCAGGGGATCGTAACCGCGATGTACCATCACCCGCCGCACCCGGCGGTGCGCGATATAATCACCGATATAGTATCCCGCGACGAAGTGCAGTGCATTTGGCCTGACCGGCAGGCGCGTCCGGTCGGAAAACACGCAATGGGCCGCTGTCAGCACCAGATCGGGCGCAATCAGCGTGGCGGTGCAGAACCCGCGGCCGTCGATGTTCAACCGCCCCACGGCGCGCCAGTCCGCCGCCTCGGTTCGCGACAGCAGCCTGCGTCCCTCGGCCTGTGCGGCACCAGCCCACAGCAACACTATCAACAGCACGTATCGCATGAACCCTCCGCCGCGCGACCTTGGCAGGCCGCGCCGGAGGGATCAATCGTTCTTAATGAGCGCAGGCGGTTTCGGGCCGCCCGTTGCCCAGTCGAGAAGTTCGACCGTGTGCACGACAGGCACGCCTGCTGCGGACCCGATCTGCATCATGCAACCGATATTGCCCGCCGCGATCACATCGGGCTGCGTTGCTTGCAGGGTCTCGACCTTGCGCGCCTTCAACTCCCCCGAAATCGCGGGTTGCATCAGGTTGTACGTTCCGGCGGAACCGCAGCACAGATGCGGGTCGCGCGGCTCCACCACGGTAAAGCCCGCCTTTTTCAACAGCTTCTTCGGCGTGTCCTTGATCTGCTGCCCATGTTGCAGCGAGCAGGCGGAATGATAGGCGACGCGCAGCGGCTCGGCGCTGGCGTTCAGGTCCAGTCCCTCCAGCACCTCCGAGATGTCGCGCGCGATGGCCGACACCCGCGCCGCATTCGCGGCCAGCGGATCGTTTCGGAACATGTGCCCGTAATCCTTGACCGTCGTGCCACAGCCGGAGGTGTTGATGACGATGGCGTCCAGCCCCTCGCCGTCCATCTCCGCCACCCAGGCCTTGATGTTCGCGGCGGCGGAGGTATGGCTCTGCCCCTCACGGCCCATATGATGGGTCAGCGCGCCACAGCATCCGGCACCGCGCGCCACGACAACCTCGACCCCGTGCCGGCGCAGGATGCGGATCGTCGCGTCGTTGATATCGGTGTTCAGCGCCTTTTGCGCGCACCCCGTCATCAGCGCCACTCGCTTGATCCGAGGCCCCTGCGCGGCGAAGGTCTGCGGCCGATCGTTGGGCGAGGGCGAGGGAATGTCGCGCGGTGCCATGTCCAGCATCGCCCGCAATCGCGGGTCCGGCATGAACCGTCGAAACGGCCGCCCCAGTCGCGCCAGCCCCAGTGCCGCGCGAAACCGCCCCGAATGGGGCAGCACCTGCGCCAACGTCCAGCGCAATGCCCGGTCCATGAAGGGGCGTTTGTAGTTCTTTTCGATATAGGCGCGGCCATGATCGACCAGATGCATGTAATGCACCCCCGAGGGGCACGTGGTCATGCAGGCAAGGCAGCTGAGGCAGCGGTCGATATGCTTGACCGTCTTCGCGTCCGGGGTGCGCTCATTCTCCAGCATATCTTTGATGAGGTAGATGCGCCCGCGCGGGCTGTCCAACTCATCCCCCAGCACCTGATAGGTCGGGCATGTCGCGGTGCAAAAGCCGCAATGAACGCAACTGCGCAGGATCTCGTTTGAGCGTGCGATGGCCGGATCGGTGAGCTGCTCGGGGGTGAAGCTGGTCTGCATGTGACGCGATCCCTAGATCATCTTGCCGGAATTGAGGATGCCGCGCGGGTCGAATTGCGTGCGCAGACCCTGGCTGAGCCGTGCCACCGGCATCGGTTCGGGCTGGAACGCCCGCTTGTCGGTGCCGCGCATCAGCGTCGCGTGGCCGGGATATTCAGCGATGCGGTCGCGCAGCACGGTGCCCTGCGGCATGCGCAGCCACACCAGCCCGCCCTGCCAGTCATAAAGGGCCGGATGCCCCCCCGCCGCCGCGACGACACGCGGTCCGTCGGATGGCTTTACGCAAATCCGCCAGATATCGCCCTGCCCGTCGCATAGCGGCCTTGCGTCCCGAATATCCGCCCATATCGCGGCGCTGTCATCCTCAATGATTTGCGCGGCACCCCGGCTCGACAAATCCTGTGACAGCGCCTGCGCACGGTAGCTGACGGATTGCTCCAGCCCTTCGATCCGAACCAAAGTACGCCCCGAGGCCGGATCATGCGCGGCACCTGAAACGTCGTAAGGGGATCGCATGGCCGCTGCCAGCAGGGCCACTGCCGCCCCGTCGTCCAGACCCGACCAAACCAGCGTGGCGACCGATTGGGGTTTGGGCAGGACCTTGAACGAAACCTCGCTCAGCACCCCGAGCGTGCCGTGACTGCCCGCCATCAGCTTGACCAGATCGTAGCCGGTGACGTTCTTCATCACCCGACCGCCATTCTTGACCACATGCCCCTCGCCGGTGACGAAGCGCACGCCGATCAGGCTGTCGCGACAGGCACCGACCTTCAACCGGCGCGGACCGGAGGCGTTCGTCGCCACCACGCCGCCGATGGTCGGTGTGCCTGTGGTGCCCAAAATGCCCTGGTGATCCATTGGTTCGAAGGGCAGCATCTGCCCCTCCGCCGCCAGCGCGGCCTCGACCTCGGCCAGAGGCGTGCCGGCCCGCGCCACCAGCGTCAGCGCCCCCGGATCGTAGAGAGTGATGCCGCTGAGGCCGGATGTCTGCAACACCGCGTCCGCCCGAACCGGGTTGCCATAGGGGCGCGTGCCGCCGCCCCGGATGGCCAGCCGGGTCCGCTGCGCGTGGGCGGCGCGCACCATCTCGGCCAGCTGCTGTTCCGTATCGGGGGTCAGAACCGTGTCGGTCACGTCGTTCATGTCAAACTCCTGTCCCCAACCGCCCCGGTCCCGGGATCGGCAGAAAGGGTGTGGAAAGCTTCGCGCATCAAGCGATCGCCGCGTCCTGCGTCCGGCGCTGCGGAACATCCCGCGCCGCGCGCCGCGCCTCGGTCACGTCCAGCGGGAACACCTTCGCCGGGTTCAGCAACCAGCCGGGATCGAAGACATCCTTCACCCGAACCTGCATTTCCAGGTCGGCGGCGTCGAACTGCACATGCATCAGGTCGCGTTTCTCGATCCCGACGCCGTGTTCGCCGGTCAGGCAGCCGCCGACCTCGACGCAGAGTTTCAGGATCTCGGCCCCCAGCGCCTCGCAGGTGTGCAGATCGCCGGGTTTGTTGGCGTCGAACAGGATCAGCGGATGCATGTTGCCGTCGCCCGCGTGAAAGACATTGGCCACGTCCAGACCGAACTCGGCCGACAATTCGCGGATGCGGCGCAGAACGAAGGGCAGTTCGCTGACCGGAATCGTCCCGTCCAGGCACATGTAATCGTTGATCTGCCCCATCGCGCCAAAGGCCGATTTTCGACCCAGCCAGATCTTGG
>OJHM01000022.1_pt1 | contig 68577 bp, 89 predicted proteins | sample 1595241 | NCBI WGS metagenome assembly OJHM01 (sample SAMN05416781, study PRJEB24817) | seawater metagenome | isolation source: Sea water | place: Canada:Atlantic | collected 2013-11
AAGAGACTCAAGAGACTCCTTTTGAGCTTTTAGGCGAAGCCCCACTTCAATAGAGTCTTGCGAGATACTAAAAAGCAGGAATTTAAGGCTGCAAGAAAGAGGCTCAAGAGACTCTTTCGTGGCTTTTTAGACAAAGTGTCGCTTTAATTAGAGTCTCATAAGATACTAAATAGTAGTAATTTGAGTCCGCACAAAATAGCTTTAAGGGCGCCCCTTTTGGTACTGTAAGCTTCCTTGCTCCTTTGAGTATTACTGAATAATTCTCGACAAGCTCCGTAAAATATTTTTATTTCCATGCTGCAGAGGAAAACACTTTAGGCCCATATTATAAATCCCAATACGGGGTGTCAGACGCTTTTTGCTGGGATTGAGGCGATTGTGTTATATCCACGCGTTAACCACCTAGCTCGCTTGATAACTTGCTTGTGGGTGGCGCCTCACGGCACTAATCATACTTAGTTAACACGCGCCGCAGAAAGTTCTCCTTTTCATCACCAAGCTTTTCAATATTAATCGTCGAGGCGTCTGTATCTGAAACCCCGTCACCATAAGCGTAATTTGATTTTGTGGAGCCGTGCCCCATAAGGATTGCCATATAGACATCTGCCTGGGCTTGCGTCATTCCGCCTTCTATCAGCTTTTGTTTGTTATTAACTTTAAATATGTGTCTCGCGGTATACAGTGAGACTCCTTTCTTTGCACCTGGGCAGCTTTGCTGGTGCGCAGAGTAAAGAGTGCTTCGGCAGCGCTCATATAGCGCTTTCTGAGCGCTTTCCTTGCTCATGCTAAGCCTCTCCATCATAGTTGCGGTTAATGTCTTTAGGTGGACTACCCAGGCTCTTATTACCTTCTTTTCACTGGTAGAAAATCCGTCTAATGGGATCGTTCTGTACAAAAACCTGGATCGTCCAGAGGTCTCTTTTGTCAATGATGCAAAATTGACCTCCATCACCTTTAAATTCTTTACTTTTAAACACTCCTCATTCTCAATGCTTATAATCTCCGCCCCCATCCATTCGTTTGGTCTTAACCCAGTGAGAAGAGACGATTTAAACCAAAGAAGAGTTGATATTCCATATGTCCTTTTTGGGCTTTTAAGTTCATCAGATAGGCTATTAAGATCCGCCTGAGTTAAATTCTTGGCCGTCCTTTTATCTTTTTTCTTGGCCATGCTTTTATCGGATTTTTCGTAAAGTCTAACTTTTAATTTATCAAGTGATTCACGATTCCAAATCTCTGGATTCATCTCTACAGTACTCAGAAGTGCAGCTCGATAAAGCCTCCAGCTATCGCTAGTTATGTCATTCCTTTTCACAGTAAATAACCACTCCCCCATGTCTTCTATTTGGCTATTTTCAATGCCATTTCTAGAAACATAAGCTCCAAACGAATTTCGCATTCCAGCAAATGCTTTTCTATACGATGTGCTTTTATACTCCAAAACTCTCTATACCCCCAAATTCACCTAAAACCACATTACCGAGATGGCGTTTACGGATGCAAACAGTGCCGTTTACGGTTTTATGCGATGCCGTTTACGCTGTTATACCTTATAACCCACAGTCACGTTAACGGTTTATTGAAAAATCTTTTTGTTTTATGTTTACCCTCATTCGCGGAGAATGTATATTGTTCGCTATTCGACTAGGAAGTTATGCCGTGAATTCGAAAACAAAAAATGTAACGCTCGCTTTTGCTATTGTAGCTCTATCCGGTTGCTCAATGCTTTCTACTCAGCAGGATGTAGAAAGTCGGGCAGTTGCACGAGATAAGAGCCTAAATAAAATGGATGCAAAACTTCTTCTCAGTGTTGAGAAGTCATTGCGTGTTTTGGCAACCACAAAGAATTCTCTTCGTGTATCTTTGAGTTCGGAAGATAAAATGCTAAAGGATGAGTGGATGTATAGTGTCACCCCAGATGGAATGGGTGAAGCGATGTCCATTGATCCTTGGACAGGATCGCTTAAATCAGTTGTTGAAATGATTGCTGACTTTACGGGATATACCGTCGAGGAGGTTGGCGTTGCTCAGCCTAACGCAAGAAATGTTACTGTTGGCGGGGTAGGTAAACCTGCTATCGATCACCTTCGAAATGTTGCTATGCAGGCTGGTTGTGATGCGATGGTGAAGCCGGTGTCGTCAGCAAGATTAATTGTGATTGACTGGACTTATAGATTTAGTGGTGGATGTAAGTAATGCAGCTACTATCTATTAGGCCGGTGATATTTTCACTTTCAAGCATCTTTCTCTCTCTATCAACCTTGGCTTTGGAAGATAGTTCTGTTGATTATTATTCTCAAAAGGCCTTTGAGGCAGAGTTAAATGAGCTTCAGGGCGAAGCTGAAATATGTAAGGTCTTGAGCGATAGGGGATGCACTCTTCTTGAATATGTATTCACGCCTAATTTAAAAAAGAAACAGCTTGATGTGAGTGATAAGCAGTTGTTAGGTGAAGTTATGAAAATTTCACCTGAAGACGCTCGAAATATAAAGCATGTCGCTGGATCTGATATTAGGCAGAGGGTGGTGCGTAACGCTGCTATTTCTTTGGGCGTTTCGATAGCTGTGGCTTATGAAAGCAGCAGGTACAACCAAATGTGGAATTCTAGAAGTGGGTTCTATGACGGGCTAATGCGCTTTGATGCTCTAATGATGGATAGTGATGCTGGTCAGATTATAGTACCTGCGATAATTAGCCAAGTTGATAATTATTCAGCAACAATTGAACAGGGGAGAACATTCAGAGCAGCGGGAAAGATTTATAAGATTGTGTCTCAGCCTTATTTTGATTATCAGCCCCCAAATTGGCGTAATTATTTAAGCTTGAAATATGACCAGCCAAAAATACCACCACCGTCGGTATTGCCTAAGAATGATGCTGAGCTGGAAGTCTTTCGAACGTTTCTTGTTAAGGGTTTTGTTACGGGTGTGGAGGTTGTGGAGCAAAGAGCTGAAGTCGCTTATGAGAAAATGATTAGTGATTTTAAAGGTATGACACTTTACCATATTTTACTGGATTACGAGATGGTATCGATGCCATTGGTTGAGTCTGACTATAGTGCTGTTGCGATAAATGGTAGTGGTGATGAGATGTCAATAGATGACACTATCATGAGAATAAAGATTCATCCTCGTTTAGATGGTGATCGAGATCGCTGGAAGGCGCTGTCTGTTTTACAAAGTTTTAATCTTAATCCAATGGAGTCTGAATCGGCAGGATGGAATTCCCATGATTAATCCTTATGCTGGCATTGCCGTTCCATATTCTCTTGGGGAAAAAAAATCTCTTATTAATTTTTTAGGTCAGCTGGAGTTGGCTCAATCTTTTGATGATGTGTATATATCAAGCGAGAGAATTGTGGCTGTTAAGAGTGAAGGGAATCTTTATTGGGTTGGTTCAGACTCGGTTCCTCATATGAGTGTTTGCGCTCTCGTAAATGAGATTGGAAAAGGACAAAATGTTAGTAATGATGTTATCGGGGGTAACCAAAAAGATTGTCGATTACAGATTACATATAAAGAGACGCATGTATTTCGCTATAGAGTCAATATGACATCGAGGCGGGCCGGAGAGCAGTCGGGCATACGCATATCCTTGCGAGCAATTAAAGATTCAATCCCAAGTCTTGATTATGTGGGTATTAGTCAGGGTATGTTTGAAAAGATGTTCCCTAAGCAAGGAATGGTGTTGTTGGTGGGGGAGACTTCATCGGGTAAAACGACCACTCTTGCAGCAATTATATCTCATGCTGTTAATTCACTTTATGGGTCTGGTTTTATTGCTACATATGAGCAGCCGGTTGAATATGATTTAGAAAACATTGTAACCAAGCTTTTGGCTAGTGGAGGCGAATGTCAGCATGAAATTCATCAGCATGAAATTGGGTTGGATCTACCTTCTTTTGAAGAGGGGGTGAGAAATGCATTGCGGTGTAATCCAGATATTATTCTCCTGGGTGAGTTAAGAGAAAGAGAAACTATCGATGCTGCACTTCAGTTGGCGCTATCTGGTCATCTTGTTTTTGGTACATTGCACGCTTCTGGTTGTGTAGAGGCAGTATCAAAGCTTGTATCAGCTTTTGATGCAGGATCTAGGGATCTTATTCGAACAGATTTTGCGCAAGGCATTAAAGGTATAGTTTGTCAGAAATTATTGCCAAGAGTAGGAGGCGGGCGGGTCTTGTGTCGCGAACAGGTTTTCTTCAATGAAAGATTTAAGCGAGAAGTGCAAAGGGCTGATGCTTCTAATGTTATGTCAATGATAGAGAGCCGACTCCACTCATCAGGTAAAACATTTGAATGCAGCGCCAAGGACTTGTTTGCGTCTGGGCACATAACTGAAAAAGAATTAATGAAAATATTGGGTGATTAAATATGAGAGTAGAAAAATTCACGTCCCAATTTCCAGGATTTTGGAAGTATACGGTCGTTTCGCCAGTGCTGGTTTTCTTTGCACTACCAGCAGGGGTGGTTGGGTTACACCAGCCTCTTTTAATTACCGCATTAATATTATTCATTGCGGAAACAATATCAATTCTTATGGGAATTAAACTAAAAATGCTATTTCGACTGCTAAAATCGTCTCCGGCGTTATTTTTGAATGGTAAAAATCTATCGTCAATGCCTGTGCGGTGGAAACGTGAACACTCACCTTTCTTTGTTCTTTTATTTGCGATTTCTTTTGCGCCTTTTGATGATGCGGTAGCTGCTTACGATATAACTGATTCTGTTCGCTATGAGAGAGATTGGTCTCGAAATGAAGTTGGTAGTACTACAGCGGATGTTGTCGAGGCGAGTTGTGATGGTTGCTCTATTTCACTTGCTGTGGAGAATATTATACCAGCTGATTTCCAGGTTATGATTGATTCTAATGTTGGGGATGATTTAGAAATTGATTTTTCAGGGAAAAAACCGTGGGGTATTCTGCTAAATGAATTGGCGCAAGAGAATGGTCTGCATGTTGAGTTAGTTCGTTATAAACATTTGATTTTGATATCGAAAGCCAATAATAAAGATGCAGGTATTTCTTATGTGAACCTCATCGGTGAAAAGTCAAATTTTTATGAAACAAAGTCTTTTGAGGTTATTGCTGGTGATACCTTAGCTGATACGCTGATACGCTGGGGAAATAGAGAAGAGTGGAATATTGTTAATCAGCTTAAAAATAATATTGTGATTCGTACTCCTGCCAGATTTCAAGGAAATCTTTTAGAGGCCGTAGAAGATTTGATTAACTCATTTAAAGTTCGCGGTAGATTAAGTCGAGTTGAGGTTTCTTATAGTATTGCAAATAGAACTCTACTAATTACACCAACGGAAGATAAATAATGAAAAAGAGTATCTTATTAATTTCTATATTCTTGACAGCTTGTTCTAGCAAAGCTGTTGTTACGGACTTGGATGATTCACGAATTGTTGCAGATGATATCCAAGAGCAAGCAAAAATGCGTTACGATCAGATGACTGGATTGAGTGATGGCGGATTCATGAAGCGTGTAGATGGTCCAATTATGGTTGGGGATAAAGTATCATCAAAACGCAGTCTTCCACCTGTTTTTAGTGATTCTTGGCATTATTCATCGTTTAAAGAAAGGGGCTTAATTGATGTTATTAAAAATATTTCCTCGAGTAAGGGGATTGTTATTACTACTCGCGACGATGTGTACAATCCCACGTCCACTAAAATCGAGACAGTAAGCGAAAGTGGGGTTACTGATACCGCGGCCATTCAAGTGGCTAATCAAGTAAGAACCGAAAACAACTTGGATCGAGGAAGTCGTATAAAATTACCCGCTGGTACGAGCTTTGATGGTGATGTTGAAGGTTTCTTTGATCTAATATCTTCAATTTTAAATATATCTTGGGAATATTTATATGATCAAGATAGGGTAGTTTTTACTCGATATGAGCAGAGATCATATGAGTTAATAGTTCCTAAGTCGTCTAATTCATCAAGCGTTTGGAGTTCAGCAGAAAGTACTATTTCCACCTTTTTAAGTCAAGGTGGCGGCGTGACTGTTAATGAATATGCTGGAACAATGACTGTGAAAGACACAAAAGATGTTCATGTAATGGTGAAGGACTTCATTGGCTCATTGAATGATAGTCTTAAAATTAGTGTTGTTTTGGATGTTAATTTAATGTCAATCCGAACTAGTGATGAGAATTCTAGCCGAATCGGATTCGGCCTTAATCACGAGGGGAATACCGGTGGACCGCGAGCAATTAGCCTTAGTTCTGTCGGAAGTGCGGTTCCCGGGGCCGGAGGTTTAACAGCTACAATTTTAGCCGGAAGCCCATTTTCTGGCTCTGACTTTCTTCTCCAAAACTTAGATTCTAAATCGGAAATAACATCTTCTAGAAATAGAGCAATAAGAGTAGCAAATAACACTTCTGCAAAAATTGATCAGGTTACAGTAATTCCTTCCTTAACTTCATTCTCGCCATCCGTGAGAAATGAAGATGGAACAATTATTCCTGGTAGGGCAGCTTTACAAGATAAAACTATTGGGTTCTCTATGGATATGACACCTTCAATTATGAAGGATGGTCAAAACATGATGTTATCTCTAAATCTTAATACCTCTGAACTTTTGGATGTGAGAGAAATTCCAATTGGCGCTGACGGTCAATATCTACAATCACTCGTAACGGACACGCGTGAGTATGATCACGTTTTTTCAATGGCAAATGAAGAAACCCTTGTTATTTCAGGAATACAAGACTCAAGCTCCCGTTTTAATGAGACTAAACTTGTTGATGATGCTTGGTACTCTTGGATTTTGAATATTTTAGGGACGAGTGCAAAGGACTCAGCTGAAAGTGTTTATTATGTAATTACAATTACACCGAGAATCATCACTGGAGCTACTTTGTAGATTAATTCCCATGGAAATGATAGTTGATGGCGTAAATTACAAAACATCACTTCGTTGGTTGTATGGAAGTAAGCTCTCAAAGACTGATTTTAGAGAGTTTACCGACAAGTATTCGGCTAGAGGTGTTTATTACAAATCTAATGACTTTATGAGTTATGGAGTGCAAGTCAAAGATGATGAGCAAAGCACTTTGCCATCTTTAGCTTGTACTTTAGCTAAATTGAAAAGTAATGCTGTTATTTTTTTGAAGGGTATTTCTAGTGAGGGGGATGTTTATTATTGGGGATCAATGATCAGTAATGGTGTTCCTGTTATTGACTATGCATCATCTAACTTAGATTCTGTAGTAGCTCCGATTTTGAAGCGACTAACTGAGCCAGGTGGTGATAAGTATATTTATGTTGATTCACCTTCTCTCATGTTTGACGATTCAATTTCTGAGGAGCTGGAAGAGAATGCAAGTTTCAATAAGTTATTGTTTGTAAGAAGCAACTTAAACAAATTAAGTTTGAATTTTAACGAAATAAAATCAATAAAGACACCGAATATACATCCTTTAAAGTTTGGACTTATTGGTGGCTCGACTGAAAAGAAACCTGTAAATATTGTTTTTACGGCTTTATTGGCTTTCTTGGTCGTCTTTTTGTTCGTCCTGTTTTCAAAAGATGACGATCCTGTATTCATACCATTAAAGAAACCTGTAAAAAGTTTAGTTGTAGAGAAGAAAGATTTTACTAGTGAAGCAGCTACTCTGTTCTCTCAATACATGCAAGGGAATGATCCTTATTGGAGCATTTATGCGTATGATTATGTTGGGGGATTGCCGCGAAATATCGGACCGTTCATAAGGGTGAGTGCCGAATGTTTGGTTGCTTCTAATGCCTGTCTTGTTCTTTATTCAAGAACAGGGGTTCGAGACTATGGTGATGTGTTAAAAAAACTTGAGGATCAAAGAGTTGATTTTGAACTTGATTTCAATGCAACTGTCCTGAAGATCCAAGTCCCTTTGTCTAAATCTCCAAGTTCCAGTGTTGATATGGGTGTTATTGATTCTTTTGGTGGGATTAGAGAAATTCTGTATTTGAGACATGATGTTAAACAGCGATCATCCATGGCGACAATAGAGATTAGTGAGCCTGAGGTGTTAAGCATTGGAGCAAAGGCGTCTTTCTTTTCGTCTTTAGATGATACAGTGAAAGAAAAATTAAATTTTGCGAGATATGGAATTAAATTGAAAGGAGCTAGTAAGCATCACTTATCTTACTTAATTGAAGGATTGAAAACTAATCCTAACTTTTTGATTAGAAGAATTTCGCGGAATTTTGATTCATCATCGGCGGGTAATTGGGACTTGGTTGGTGAATATCTCGTAAATATAAAAGAAGGGTTGGTGGAATTAAATGAGAAAAAATAAAGCTGCATTGTTGTTCGTGGGGATGATTGTTTCTTTCAACGTCCTTTCTGAAGATATTCGTCTTTCTAATGAAAATATAGATAAAAAAATGGACGAATTCTCTCTATATCAGGATTATTACAATGCTCAGGTTAAAATGCTTAATGCAAAACAAAGAGCTGAAGCTGCTATGAAAGGGAAGGTGTTAGCTGGTGATGAAACAGTTGATGATGGTCAGCCAAGGAGTGACCTATTGTCGCGAAACCGAAGGGGTCAATCTCAGTATGATCCTACTTATAAAGAAGCTGAAAAAAAAGAATCTCCAGTAGCCTATGTGTCTAGCACATATGGTGGTAACGAGCTTAATGCTGAAATCCAATGGGGGGAGATGTCTTTTATTGTTGGAAAAGGTGATCCAATCATCGGTGGGAATTGGGTTGTTGAATCGATATCTAAAGGCGCTGTAGTCTTGAGTGGCCCATCAGGCAGTGTGAGAATGACTGGTTCGCCGGTTAATATAAGTAAGCTCGTTGGTGGGGCGCGCTAGATGGATCTTGTTGAAATATACCGCACTTATAAAGAGCACGAGTTTCACTATACACCTGGTGTTTTTGTTGGGGCTACTCCTGATGAGGATGATGGACACATCATCTTTATTGATAAAAAGTTTATTTCAACATTAAGTGATTCATTGAAAAGAGATGCCAGATCATTGGCGTTGAAATATAAAAGTTTGAAGAAAAATAATATTATTGGGGTCTGTTTTTCTGTTGTCAAATGGCAGAGTTTAGACTCTCTTCTTTTAGAAGTTCATGATGTTATTGTTAGCGATCCTGAAAGTTATGATGTTCGTGAGCTTTCATTATTAAAACTACCAGAATTATTTCTTCCGGTTCCTGTTGGTTTTCTTATATGTTTGGATATTAAGGGAGCGATTATATTTCATGAGCCTAGTTCTAAAAATGAAGAAACCACTCCGTACTTTGATGATTTGTATTCGTATTTATCAAGAGAGTATTCTTTTGTAGAAGTACAGGCTGTTGATTTTCATGTGACAGATGTTTTTAAGGAGAAGATATTAAGTAGGTCAATTGAGCTTGAAAATGAAGCTGAATCTCCGGCTCAGCTGAAGTTGATGGAAATATTAACTCATGCCGTGAACTCAAAGGTTTCAGATATTCATATGTATTTGCTGACGGGAGGCAGGTCTTACTATCAGTACCGCATATATAAACGGCTCCAAAATCCGATAGCGATAGGCTCGGAAATGATGGAAAGTGTGCTGCGCTCTGCTTGGAGAGCGGAAGGGAGTCTAGTTGATTCCTTGTTCTCAGTTAATAAGTCTCAAGAGCGGACGCTTCAGTTGAGAATTAGTCAAAAGGATGGTGTTGTCGGTGTTTATAAATTCAGGTTTCAAACATCACCAGTTGAAGGCGGTCTAAAAACCGTTATGCGAGTTATTAATACAGACAATAGTGGATTATCCGATCTAAGCTTTTCTGATTTTGGTTACGAAGACTATCAGGAACATCAGATTCGTATGGCTCTCAATGCACATGATGGTTTGGTTTTGGTATGTGGATCTACTAATAGTGGTAAATCAACTGCTATTTCGAAAATGCTGCTTGAGCTTGTTAAATTGAGACCTTATTGGGCAATTGATTCTGTTGAAGACCCAGTTGAAAACGAGCTTAAAGGCATTGCTCAGCACCCTGTCTCTTTATCAAATGTTGATAATACAAATCTAAATGAAAAAGAGGCTCGCAGCGAGGCTTTTTTGAGGGCGCTAATGGATCTTATGCGCCAAGATCCCGATGCTATTAATGTGGGAGAAATAAGAGACTCTATATCAGCTGAGACTTGTAGAGATCTAGTGAATACAGGGCATAAGTTATTTTCTACCATTCATGCCAAAAGAATAATGGGATCTTTTGGGCGATTGGCTGAAATTGGAATGAGTAATGATGATTTATGTAGGAAAGGTTTTTTGACTGCTGTTATTTATCAGTCTCTGATACCTACTGTTTGTGAGTATTGTGCTTTACCCGCTTCTGTGCTTAAAGAAAAAAGTCCAGAAAAACATAGAGCGTTGCTAGAGTTTTTCCCTAGCTTAGTTAATATTAGAGTTCATAACTCTGAGGGGTGTTCTCATTGTCGATTGGGAATAAAAGGACTGACTGTTTGTGCTGAGATTCTGGAACCAGATGGAAAATTCTTGCAATTCATAAGGGACAATAATTTCCAAAAGGCAGAAGAGTATTGGCTCGAATTTTTATCTTTTGATAATGCTGAATTCGATTATCTAGGTCGTAGTTTAGAGGATGCCATAATGTATAAAGTATACTGTGGGGTTATTTGCCCCTTGGTGGCGGAAGATTACTTGTTGCCGCTGGAATATCTTGGACGTAATTATTCATCAAAAACTTTATTTCCTACTAATAATGAATTGAAGAGAATTTCTAATGAGTGAGTTTGTGAAGATTCTTGAAGTCTATATGAAATGGCTTAAATCATATTTTCAGGATATGACATCAGGCAAGCTTTCTCAAAAAGATCGTTTTGAGCTTTATGAGTTACTAGCTGTTTATGTGAAAGATAAAACAGATCCAGAACTTCTATTTACAAAAAAAAGAAGATCGGGAAATCTCACAAAAAATGCAATCTACAAAAGAATTAAAGCCAAGCTTAATGAAGGCCTTGCCCTATCTGATGCCTTAAAGTCATTCATCCCAACTGATGAGTATATTTTTCTTGAGGCGGCAAATGGTCAACGAGATTTCTCGGTGATGCTGGAGGAGTTAATACGCGTTACTGAGGCAAAGAATGAGGCTGTTCAGGCTCTTAGAAAAGGATTCTTGATGCCTTTCGTCTTGTACGTTGTAGCGATAATTATAACTTGGGTAGCGATATTTAATGTTGCTCCCAATGTATTAAAAATGGCCGATAACCCTGACCCTCAAATGGCTTGGGTTACAGAGATTTTGATACCTTTTTTAAATCATGGTTTTGTTTATATAGCCGTATCAATACCTCTTGTTTTTCTTGTGATTATACTAACAATGCCCCATTTTTCTCATGGGCCAATAAGGAATAAGTTGGATAATGTATTTCCTTGGAATGTTTATAAGGATATGAACTCTGCCATAATGATTTTGATTTCAGCCGCGGCGATTAAAGGGGGGCTTACATTGGAGCATATATTTAGACTTCAGGCGTCAATAAGCCCCAGGTATATGGCATCATGGTTGGAGTTGATTAAAGATCGATTAGCATCCGGTGAGTACAGTAGTTCATCAGCCATGGATGTTGGAATAATTTGTGATGCGGATATGGATTTAATCGATGATTATTCCATGTCGAGAGACTTTTCTGATGCTATTGTCAAGATTGGGTCGAGGGCATTAACTAATGCTAAAGAAAGAATGAAGGCAAAGTATGCGCTCTTTACCTTTCTTTTTGCTATTACTCTACTGAGTGCAGCTGTATTTATTATAGGTAGTATTGTTGGCTATCTAATGGTAAATGCGAATATATAAACCTTAAAGGTCTTAAAATGAATAAAATGAATAAAATGAATAAAATGAATAAAATGAATGCTCTTCAAAAAGGGTGGACTCTTGTTGAATTGGGTATTGTCCTTGTGATTATCTCTATCGCAGCGGGTTTTGTTCTTTCTGGCTCTGATGGGCTGCAAGATGGGCCGAAAATGAGTTCCATGCGGGATGTTCATATGAGTACAATTGGTGCAATTCAAGAGTTCTATGGACCTCAAGCATATGTAGGCTTATCCACCGAGAGTTTAGTTACTGGTGGATTGGTAGATAATGATTTGGCTCGTGGCACAGGAGCGACGACTACAATCGCTACGCCTTATTCTGGATCAACCTTCCAAGTAAAAACCGCAGCTGACCCTACCGCTACCCCACTTTTAGATACCGGTGTAGCTGGAAATCATGCCTTTGTTTTGAAGTACACAAGTGTTCCTCAGGCTGCTTGTAAGTCATTTGTTCCTTCTGTAGCAAAGCATTCACTTATGGTTAAATTAGCGGAAACTGCGACAACACCCCTAGTTGATGTAAAGCCATTAAATGGCGATTTCAATGCCGGTACAATGTTGACCCAGTGTGCTTATGATTTTGTTGATATTGAATTTTATTACGGTAACTAAATAATATGAGAACCTTTAAATCGACTGGTCAGCAAGGTGGTTTTGTTCTACTTCTTAGTGCGGTAATTACTTTATCTATAAGTGCTGCTTTAATGACACTTCACATAGACAGTGAGCGCAAGATTGCTAATAAGCTACGAGCAGTTGAGGCTGGGGTTCAATTAAGAGCCTTTAACTATGGCGTTATGAGGCTTATTTCAGATTTAGGGCCAACTGCTACTGCAGGGACTTATGTAGGCACGGGGTGGCTAAAATTAGCCTCGTGTTCTACGCCAGGGACATCAACAGTGGCCTACTTACCGTGTTCATTTCCAGACACTAATAGATATAGAGATACCTATACTACTGTATTATCTGTTTCAGGATCTAATGTCGAAGCGACTATTTCTGTTCCTTGGCCTAAAGTCTTAGGTAATCAGTCAGCAAAGGCTGCCTCAACTATGAGGCAGACTGCGGCGAGTGATAATTCCTTGATAGGTGAATATGGAGTAACTATAACTCCTGCTGTTTTGGGATGGGTGACATTTAAAGATGTGGTTGAAACATCTATTTCTAAAACAGTTGAGTCAACGGCGTCTAATAATGCGGCATTGGATGTTTGGCTTCGTAGGGACGGATCTAATAAATTTGCTGCGACATTGGATATGGATGGAAACGATATAACCAATGTTGGTTCTCTGGATGCTAGTGGAACAATAGAGGCCGCCACTTTTAGTGCAACTAGTGTTTTATTTGATTCGATAAATTCACAAGGTGGAGTAGATGTAGCCGGGGTTGTGGATGCTGATGGTGGAATAACGACAGGTAATAATGTTGATGCATTGGGAAGTTTACTGTTAGGCGACGGCGCAAATAACACCTCGATATTATTTAGGCAGTCCGGCGATCCTATATCCATGACTGCTGAAATTGGGGGGGATTTGATAATCACCAATACGGCTGGTAATGCTCAGCTTATTGCAGATAAAGTTTATATTAAGGATGTTAATAGATTTGCTTCTCAGGCTGTTTATAATCTTTCAATTGTTCCTAATAACGGAAGAATTGATGTAATTACATGTCCTGCGGGCACTACCGAGCAGGTATTTACGGCTGTATCTGGATTAAGTAATAATGTGCCTGAGTCGATTAGTGCATTTGATGTAGTAACAACGACAGTGGCCGGGACTCCTGATAAATGGAATTTTGAAGTCCAACTAATAACATCCTCAGGTCGAGTTGCTTCTGGCAGTGTTGATGCTAATATCTTGGTTGTAGTTAAATGCAGTTAAAGTGTTTTTTTCTAATAGTAGTATTCGTAAATTTAACGGCTAATGCCTACTCTCCTCAAGAAAGATCCTGCTTGCAGGAATCAGCTGAGAGTTTTTCTATTGATGCGTGCCTTCTCCAAGCTGTATTGGATCAAGAAGGGGGGACCCCAGGGGTTTTAACAGTTCACAAAAATGGATCTGTTGATATAGGTCGGGGTCAAATAAATAAAGGGGGAGCTTGGGCTAGAAAATTAGCCACTCTCGGCATATCTGAGGAGGTTCTTCAGCACAATCCTTGTGTAAACATACTAGCGACAGCTTTTATCTTAAGGGAAGAAAGAGATCTGGTTCGTGGCAATGTTGCTCTGGGGATTGGTAATTATCATCGCGGGTATTCACCGGTAGTAACCCCATTAAGAGCTAAGTATTTTTTAAGTGTGTCTAAAAGATACAGGAAGCTCATTAATGATGGTCAGTGCCCAACTTAACCTTTATTGAACACATCATATATCTCATCGTAATTAGACGTTTTAGGTGGTGGGGTTATTCTTCTTGGTGTTCGATCAATGTCCTGGTTAATAATAACAGGTGAGTCATTTCCTATAATGATCACATTGCCATCATTCAAAGTAGAGTCAAGGCTTCCTTCACTGCCTCCATTATTTTGTCCTGTACCATCAGATGCTTCCGATCCATCGCTGGGGATGTAACCGGCAGGGTAGTCTTCTTGATCTGTGAAAATAGTGTCATAAGGGTATCCAACATCATCCAATCCTGCAGACCTGGTTTTCTTGTATTTGGCATAAAGCTCATTGTAGATAGCTTTTTGCCTGTCGCTAACCCAGTCATCATAGCCCCTATTACGGTCTGAGGTCCATTCATTAGCTCTGGACACAGTGCTGTTAAAACTTGTAACGAAAGGGTTTACTGCATTATTTACCCATCCGCAGATAGCGCCTTGCATCGCATCAAGTAATGCACCGATAGGATCAAATATTTTTAATATATCGAAGTCAACCAGTCTTCCAATGCCGCATTCTGCCATTATTGACGGCCCTTTGTCCCACATACTATCGTACATTTCCCCATAGTTTTTATTGTGGGCAGTACATTTGGTTGGGTTTTTTGGGTCGCTGCTATGAGCGCTGACATCCTGAGTAGCTTGATTGTTTGTAACGGCATTCCCTGTCGTGGCAGGCTTGCCCGATTCACCCGCTGCAATACACGGTATGGGGGAGTATGAAATAACACTAATTAATACAATTTTTTGAATTTTATTCATCACTTGAGTTCCAGCTAAGCGAATTGAAGATATCTTGAATTTCTCTATATTCAGTTTCAGGTCCAATTATATCCCTTAGGTATTCTTCGAACTCTTCCGACTTATCTTCTTTAGAATTTATAAGAGTGGTTAAATACCCAAGAATTTGCATGGTAGGAGAGGGGTTGTTATTTAACCCTCCTTTAAGCCAAGCATACCCTCGAGATTTTGAACGGCCAGTAAGCAAAGAGATAACACCTTTTTGCCAAGGTGTTATCCATTCGGGAAGCTTTTCGTCGAGTTTTTGAATATCGATTTCAGCGGGTTGGGCTATAGGCCAATATTCTGGGTGCTTTATATAGAGTCGAATCATTATGGTAAGAGAAACCGTCCCTGGATTTTTTTTTGCTTCTCCAGGTTTTATTTTGATGAACTTCTGGTAATGATTTGGAGACAAGTCTAATGCTATTCGACACTGCTCTCTTGTGTTGCCAAATATTGCGGGCAGTGTGTGAGTAATGTGCTTACCTTGCAGTCCCTGCTTGTTTAATTCGACTTCAAGTTTTTTTAAACGAGAAAGAGCCTTTTCGTTCGATAATATGTCTTTTCTGGCAGGTTCTGAGAATTGATTTGTAATCATAGGTTTAAATCGAGGTACGATTCCTCAAGTTCTTGGATATTGTCTTTAACAATTTTAGATATTCCTTCTTTCATTTCGTTTCGTTCAGGAGGGTATTCGGGAGCTATTTTATCCTCTCTTGTTTTAACTGAGACCTCATCGAGCCCTGGGAATTCAAGCTGAAGTGTCGCTCTTTCTAAATCATCACCATCTGTGTTTTTGTTCTTATCTGCAGGCACCTGAGGAAGACCAATCTTATCAAGTGCATCATCTATGTCTTGATCACTTTCCAACAAAGAATGATCAATATTTTCTTCGTCTGTGAAATACGACAATACATCTTCTGCTTCATCATCGCTATCTCTGTCGCTTTCACCATCATTTTCATCGTGAGTTATGGTTTCTAATTCTGGTTCATACTCTTCCCATGAACGTCCGTCATCAATAGAATAATTTTCTTTGTCAATGTCTAATCGCCCAGCCTTGTTCGCTTGAAACCAATCGAGAGCTTCTTCAGATTGGTTATTTTTATTATTTCCCTCATTGCTCTTGGGTTTGCTATTCCCTTTGCGAATGGAGTTGATAGCGTCAGCAAACTCAGATTGAATTTCATCAACTTCTTCTTGATCGGACTCCTCCTGAAGGCTGGCTATATTAAAAACAATTTTCTGCCATTCATCTATGCCTACAGTATGTTTTTCGGTGCTACTTTTTAGAGCGAAAGCATTTATTAAGGACCCAAGGTTTTCTCTCAGTTTTACGGGTCTATTAAAGGGTGATTTTGGATTTTTTATATTTTCTTTGAACGCAAGAAGCATTCGCTTGTTGTCGAATCTTAGTGCGTGTAGTGTTTCTTCTGGAATCGGAGCAAGTGGGCATAGATGATTTAGTCTAAGTTCATCAGCCTGGGTATCAATGATTGGGTCACCAACTTGCATGTCGAGCATTTTAGTGTCGAATATCTGCTTGTATTGGCCTTCTCGTAATGCGGTAAGATCCTTCATTTCGATCTGATCTTTCTTAACCAGTGTTAGTTGGTTAGGCATAAATCGGTCCATGAAACCAAGGAAGTTTGTCTTCACGTCTACTGTTGCTTGTTCAAGAACACTAATCTGTCCAAGTCTTTTGTTTACTTTTTCGAAAGTAATGTCGGTTTCAGTTTTTCCGATAGTCGTATTGTTGGTGTTACCCCAAATTATCTCGGCTGTTTTTCCTCCAGCTTTTTCCCAATCTTCGTAGGTTTGAGCGATGAAAGAAAAGGCGAAGCCAAGTCCACGTCCCTGTGCAGGTAGAACCTCGATCCCCGCGACAGCTGCATAATAACCAGATTCATCTAGTTTTACAGGGAAAGGTGCTTTATCTTCACATGCTCTCTCTAGGGTTTTTGATTTTAGGTTGCCCTCAATACCATTACCTAGCTGGCCTGCGATCATGCTTTTTAGGGCGGCTAGGATAATCTTTCCTGTGTTGGCAGTGGTGGCGGGTGCCTTTTCAAGTGCTGGGAGTAGACCAAAAAGAATTCGGTTATTAACTGCGACATCATCCATATCGATGTCAGGAGTATCGGTATCGAAAATATAGCCATAATCATCAGCTAGAACTGAAAGAGCGGGTTGTAATTGCATGCTTACATAGCCGTGCTGTTCGAGGATTTTCCCAGCAAATTCTTCTCCATTGGCATATTTTGGGACATCTTCTATTTCAAAGTCTGGGAGGGTTTTGAAATATGTTTTTAAGCCAGCTTTGAATCTGTCAGGAATTCGTTCATCAGCATAAACCTTACATAGGGATCTTAAGTCTAGTATTTCGCGCAGTGTTCCAACACGCAAAGAATCGCCAAAATGATCTCTTTTGTAGGTTGTTATACGAGAGATTTCATCGACGAAAACTTGTGCTCTTTGAGACCAAAAGTCACCACCTCCAGCTTTTTCGTCATCTTGGCTGAGAAGTGATTTAAGCATTTCTGAAACACCGGAACTACTCGCCTTGCAAAACGGGTTGAACGTATTGCTCTTAGGTAAGTATGTTTCGTTATAGACGTTTTTTGAACCCTGTTTAAAATTCAGGAATAAAAAATCTGTTTCTCTTCCAAATCTTCTTAAAAGGTGCCAAACCTCTATCGGGAAAGATTCGTCGCCCTTTCCGTCAATTACTACAAGGCCTGTGCATTGGATTAGCGCCATAAGAACTTGGTACCTTAATCCATATGTTTTACCGGAACCAGTCGTAGCTAATATTTTGTGGTGGCGCTTGTCGTAATCAGCATTAACCCATATTTGTCTTCTGGTTAATCGATCTACGCCAAGACATGTAATGGCATTAGGTTTTCCTTTTGTATTTTCTGTACCCGCCTTTATTAAATTAGGGTCTAGCCGCTCAGAGCTACTTTCCGGCGTAAACGCAGGCATAACTATGGGTGCTCTAAGATTTAATATGATGATAGGCGCTGCGAAAAGTATAAGGAGAGGTGCTGTCCCTGGGAATAGAAGGCATAGAAATATGATTGAAACAGGGAAGAACGCAAAAAACTCATACTCCCAGAAGTGGATGAACATGGACGATAATGGAGAGGCTTTATGAACATAGTCTGCCTTTCCAACGGTCATGGCGTTGCCGGTTTGAAAAGCCATTATGGCGCCCCCTCCAAGTTAATGGCTCTTGCAATTTTTCTTATTGCGGCCTCTTTTCCTGAAAAAAGATTGGTTTGAAGTTCTTTGCGGACGATGATGTTACATCTATGTAGCATAATCATGCGCGATTCTATAAGGATGCTTGTTCGTTGCGGAGAAACAAGTTCTGATATGACATTCTCAAATGCTTCATCTAATCTGGATAGGCATATGATGCTGAGTTTGTATGGCAAAGAAGCCATGAATACAAGCCAGTTATCAAAAGAGATTTGGCTTGCTTCGTGCGGGTGATTTGTTATTTTATCAGCGATAATTAGGCATCGTTTAAGAAGAGCTTTGTCTTGATCTACAGTCCAAGACTCGCGCCTTTCTAAAATTTCAAGGAATTCATTTATATCGCTCATGATCTCGAGTGTTTTTCCTGATGAAAGGTTAAGCTGTATTAGTGGATACTATATAACTATCAGTAAATAAGAAAGATATTAGAGGGTAATATGTATATTAAACTGCGTCAAATTTGTATTTTGGGCTTGCTAGGTCTTTTATTGGTGGCTTTTAGTGGTAGGGCTTTATCCTCGACACCCCAGGAGGATGTGTTGGAATTAATGGTTGATCTGCAGACTAATAAAAATCCAATATCGTTGGCTAAGTACGAAAGAATGTCACGATCCGAACGAATTGAAACGAGGGTTTATCTAGAAGATGCTATTTCAGGTCTAGATGGCAAGGAGAGAGAGAGATTGTTGATTATGTTTGATGAGAGAATAGGGGGTGTTGGTGGTAATCAAGGAATAGTGGGCGGACTTCATGCGGATGGATTGTCTTTGACGGCCGGAGCATTGCCTAGTGTAGAACAGAAGTATTTGAGGGCTCTTGTGCGCGGAGATGAGGATGCTGTAGAGCTGCGGGCGGCTCTTATTGGTGCAAAGGCATTGCTTTACTCATCACAAGGCGTGGAAAGTCGTCAGGCTGCTAGGATGGCTCAGACTTATCTCACACTTTCGACAGAGAGTATTGCAATCGGTGCGGGTGTTGATCCGGGTAGCTTGGGAGGGGTGATTAAGAAGAGTTTAAGTAATCAGGGGACGCCAATTGACACAGCATTAAAAGTATCAAACGAGCTGGTATCCTTGGCGTCTCGCCCCCTTGCTGATGTAGAGATGTTGCCTAAAACGAAAGGGATTGTTATTGATAATCCAATAATAGAAGACACTCCACTCCTAATCCGCACAGAGGGTGTGAGCTTTGGGTTTGATCTAGGACTTGAAAGAAGCGAGGCAAGAAAGCCGCCGCATGGCGTAGGCGCTGCGCTTTAGTTAAATCGTTTTATGTTGTCTCGTACGCGGTAAAACGCTATATTGGCGGACATTATATAGTTTGCGGAATACGAGTGGTATTGAAAGCATGATTGAAACACCAAGGAAGTTCTTATCTATTTTTATAATGATGCTTTTGTATCTTTCTTCCGCAGCCGCGTTTTCTCAGTGGAGTGAGTTGGGTAGCGAGCCTGGTCGAACAGCGTTTGGAACGGTCACATCTATTAATCAAGGCACTGACTTAGGGAGTGGAACGGGGGGTATTGTTACTAAGACGGGAAGTAATAATTCGTTTGGTGCAGATTCCGCATCGCGTCAGAGTTCTATTATGACAACAATGCTAGAACTTCAATCAAATTCTAAGCCAGCATCCTTGGCGACCTATCAAAGCATGAGTAGAAGCGAACTAATAGAAACAAGAATTTTATTAGAGCAAAGTCTTGATCAGGGCGGGATTGATCGCAGCCAAGCAGAAAGCCTACTTTTTCAGTTTGATAGTGAAGTAGCAAGGCCGGCTCTTGAGGCTAAATTGGGAGGAGGGGCATTAAAGAACGTATCGTTTTTAGAGCCCTTGGGCCAGAGTTCAATTGAAACTTTACCAAACCTTGAAATAAGTTATCTATCAGCGCTTGATCTAGGTGATAACGATAAAGCTCTCGGTATTCGTAACCAGATAATCAACACTAAGGCCGCAGAGTTTGCAGGTGCGGGTATTGATCCAATTCAATCTTATGAGATGGCCCAGTCTTATCTTTCACTTTCCACAGATAGCATAGCCATAGCGGCGGGGCTCGATCGTAAGGGATTGAATGAAGTAATAACAAAGGGGCTGGTTCTTCAGGGGCTGGCCTCGTCGCAAGTGAATGGAACAGCTGCAAAACTCTTGGCAATGGCCACATCTCCAAAAGATGTTGGTCGAGCGATACCGTATGGAAGTGATGAATTTTCAACTACGTTAAGAGTGTATAACTCAGGCGTACCAGAATCAAATAAGTGGCTTGTAACGAGTAGGGTTGGAAAGTCCGAAGATGAGTTGACGAAGTTGTTGGCAGATGATTCCTTGAAGTCAGTTATTGGCATGGGTAAGAAGTCAGGTGGAGCCTCACTGTTAGAAGATATAGGTAATCCCTTTAGGGAGGCTGACGGAGAAGAGGCGGATGATGAAGGTAGTGATCCGGGGGCTGTAAGCACTCAATTGTCAAAAGACTCATTTGCTTGGGCGAAGAATATTACTCTTGGGCAAGATGATTTAATTCTTAATATGCTGAAGAGGTGGTTTGGGGGACCGGTGACTGCTTTGCACGAGTACATTACTAATTCTAATGGCACATTTAAGAGTGTTGTAGGTCAGGGCGGCTCTCTCAGGGCTAGCGATGCCACCGCGTCTTATACAGCACTAACCCTTATACTGTTTTTTGTGCTGGCAGCTAGTGTTGTTTTGGCTTCATTTTACTTCCTGTATGGTCTTTACAAGGGAGGCACAGAGGGAACATTTTTTGGTCAACAACACGATACAGGAATGGTACTTGGTCGAGGAGTTATTTCTCTAGCAGGTAATCTTCCAGTACCAGGCCTGCTGGGTTTAACGGTTATTCAGGCATTCATTTTCTTTGGGATATTTTTAAGTCTCGGTATAGCTGGAGGGATGGCTAAGACAATGACGGGTGAAATGCTGTCTAAGCCCATAATTACACCGGTACCTGTTGTTAATGAAAGTTTCTTTGGATCAGTCGTGAAATCGCAAGTGTGTCTAGCGCTTCTTTCCGATGAAGATGAACTAAAAGAATCCGAAAAAGGAGTGGCTTATTTTAAGGCAACATTCGACCTTCTGGGGAATGTTGAAAATTCTGAAAAAGGACGTGCTGAGAGTGTTAAAGGAGATAGGTACGCGGTCTACAAATGGGTGCGGTCATTTTTTGTTTCAGATGTAGATCCGCTGGACTCAAGCGCTGATAGAAAAGACAGGATGGATTACATAGATACAGTATATAAAGATAAAGGGTTCTCTCTAACGCATGAAGTAGCGCGATACAGATTTGGCGAAGGCGGTCGATGCGGTGAGTTCTTTGTTGCAGCTGGAGCAGGTGATATTTCAGCGAGTGATATGCAAGCAATAAATTCAAGAATGAAAGGAGGTGCTGGAAGTAGTGCAAATATAAATAAGCACGAAGGTTCTCTTAATAACGTATCTAAAAAGGATTACGAGTCTTTACAAACTACTGCGCAAGACTTGTATGATCAATGGAGTAGAGAAATTGAAGCTTTTAAATTGGTGGAAGGGGAAAAGTTAATAGATTCTATGCTTGTAGATGTAAAAGCTGATGCCGAGGTGATTGTAGATGACTTCCTGAAAGGAGGTTTTGGCGTTAAATCTTCTGCAAGCACCCGCTCTCTTCGCGAAATAGAAAGGGAGTTTTATGACGCGTGGGGTTTGGCTCTTTTTAATGAAATGAAAGAAAAAGAAAACCCATCAGACGCGTTGATTGTAGGAACGATAAAAGATCTTGGGATGGGTGCGTTAGGCGGGATTTATTGGCTTATAGATTTACGTCAGAAGCAAATCTTGGATTTTTACAATTTCTCTTTAGATAGTTCATCACTCGTACAGATTGGAGGTTCTGACCCTGTTAATAACACTGATTTCAAAGAGCGTCTTACTTCAATTTTCGGGTATATTGAAGGAAGCTTTGGTTCAACCGGTGTAAAAAAAGCCAGAATGATGCTCAACTCATCCGCCGCGGGGAATTCGGCAGCAGATGATTCTATTGACTCACTTGAGAACTGGATTTTTGAATCCGATTGGTTTGCAGATATTAATAACTTCAACGGATCACCGATTGAAAGAGTAAGGCACCTTGGCAATACATTGCAGGCGGGGTTGGTAGGGACCGGGATGGCAATGGTCGCCGCTGAATCTTACTTGGAGGGTTACAAGGTTGCAAAGGGGGATGGATTTAGGGCAGGTTTTGCAGCCGCCGCCTTAAAAATATTAGTCAGGGCCTATGAGGTTTTTCAGAGTGTAGCAGGTACGTTGTTTATAGGGGCCTTTATCTGTTCGAGTATTATACCTGCAATGCCATATATTATGTTTACGGCTGCGATCATTGGGTTGTTGGTACATTACGCTTCTTTCTTGGTCGGTGTTCCAGTTTGGTGGATGCAAAAAATGCATCTAAATGGTAATGACATGCTTGGTCAGTCTGGACCGGGCTACACATTGTTTTTGCTTTTAATTATGCGAGCTCCATTAATAGTCATAGGTTTCTTCTTAGGAATGGGGTTGAACTGGATAGCGGGTCAGTTTATAAACCTAACATTTCTCCCTGCAATGACCATGAATTCGGCAGGTGGTTACAACTTAACTGGTTATGTAGGTGAGGTTTTAATATTTTCTGGCCTCCATTTATTTGCCTGCTATAAGTCTTTTCACTTAACTTGGGAAATTCCAAATTTTGTAGCAAGTCTAATTGGTTCTCCGGCTGGGTCAGATCTTGGTGAGAATGAAATGAAAGGAATGGCGCTTGGCTTTGCACATCAAGGTGGTGGCGGAGCGGGGGCAGCTCTGACTAAATTCTCCCCAGAAAAACCCGATAAAGACGGAGACGGAGACGAAGACGGAGACGGAGACGGAGGTGGTGTTGAATCAGGATCTCCAAGTAGTGGCGGGCCGCAAGGTACGCCTTCCGGAGGTGGCGGTGGCAAGCCAGCTGGAAAGTATAATCAACCACCACCTGCAGAAAGTGCTGGAAATAATAGAGATGTCGATAAGCCAACCCAGTCGGAACCCGATGGGAATGATAAGAAGTAAGCGGACGGTATAGAGCCGTCCAAATCGGTAGGGGGTAACCTCAAGTGAGTTTTGAGGTTATCTTAAGTTTGATGCTTGAACTTTGGATTTTGAGGTGGAGATATATTCCTGTATCGTTATTTCATTGTCCGAGTTTGTGTCGAATTCAGATAAAATAGCATCAATATCAATAACATCGGTATGGGCGTAATAGATTCTTTGTAAATCCTTCTTTCTGATAATACCGTCGCGATTACGGTCGAGTGACTTGAACTTTCTACGCCATTGATCAAGTAAAAGCCCTTCTATAAAGGTCTTAACTTCTTGACCTATTATCTCACCGTCCTTATTAATGTCATACTTATTCCAATATCCCACTGATCTAGGGCTTGTGGTTCTAATTTCTTCCTCAGTAAGAACACCGTCATCGTTTTTATCCATAACAAGTAATTGAAACTGAATTTTTTTAAACTGATAAGGATCATCTTTGAAAATGAATTCTTCGGTAGATTCTTTTTCAATTTCTTTTTCAAGTTCATCTGCGGCGCATGAGCCGGTTATTGGGAAGGGATTTCCTGCAAAAGCAGGTGATATCAAAAATGTAGTTAGAAGAATAGATGCTCTAATCATTTGTATTTCCTGTTGATAAGATAGTCCAGTGTGCTCTCAATATTTTTAACGGTTGCAGTGTTATCATTCAGGTTATGCCTCCCGCCGTCAGATTCTATTGTACTAATAAGCGGATTCCATGTGCCTTTATAGGCGTATGAACTTTGATTTCTATTCACCTCCCAGGATGAAGGCATAAATCTTTCATTGTATTTAAGGAATAGCTCTTTTTGCTTCGTAGGTATCTTTGCTGAATAGTTCATCTCTATGTACAGTGCGGCTCTAGCGATGACCCCAAGGCGTGAGCCAGTAAAGATAGCACTATTGTCTTTTGCTATATTGATAGAGCATCCTCCCAGAAAGCCAGGTTTAGGAGTCCCTTCTATTACACCGGTAGATTTACGGAAAACGTCATACCCTTCGTCTGTAAAGTAGGCGTTAATAATAGGGTCGTTAACAGCCTTCTTATAATTTTTCTCGAAGGTATCCTTGCCAAGGTGGGACATCCATTGTGCAATCCACTCGCCAGGGATTAAGGGCTTCAGTACTAGGTTGGATTGAGGCATGCTGCAGCTAGAGGTGTCGAGTTCATTATGGATTCGGGTTATGTCGCAGCCACAGATCATAGTTCTGTTTTGCGATGGCATGCGGTCATTCATGTGCTTAAGTGGTTGATCTGCATGAGCGGTTGATAAGCTTGAAACTATCAATGCCATCATAAGGATTGAGATATTGTGCATTATGTTTCCTGAAGGTGTATGTTATTCTGAATATAACACATTATACGAAGAAGAGGCTGTAACGGAAAGTGAAGGAATTCAATTTGGTATTCAAGTATGCCCTATCGCAGATTGGGGTAAAAGAAGTCAAGCTACGATCTGGTCAGTTTAAGTTAGCAGTCGCTCCCCTGGAACCAATTCTACCTTTTTTAGCTGTATATATAAACATTGCTGCTAGGCTTGCTTGTGCGCGGGAGGTTATAGAATGTGAATTAAGTCTAAGTCGATCTAGCCACCAGTTGGCCTTTATTAATGATCCAGTGATAATTAACAATGATCTTTTTTCTGCAGTGGTGGTATCGCTAAAAGAACAAACCATAGTAATGGATGGTGTTGCTGATTTTACACGCATAGAAGATTCAATGGCATCATTCATAGACAGTCAGGAAACACAATCACCGTTAGAGTATGACGATGTTGTTAATCAAATGATGATGTCAGAGTATTCAAAACTAATAAACACCGTAGGGCGCCCTCTTTCATTGGCGCTAGCTCTAGAAAATGAGGAAAGTTTTAATCATGGTTACTGATATGTGTATTGGGGATGTTGTATTAATACCAAAATTGATGGGGAGTGATTATGAGAGTCACTTTAAAAAGATATTTTCACGTAAAGGTATGACAGCAAAGGAATCTCTCGCATTTCAGAAAAAACTAGAAGACTTGCTCGAGAATAATCCAGATAAGGAAGGGCTGGTGGACGAGGTTTGTTTTTTAAAGCAAGCATCATCTGATGCGCTAAATCGTCAATTGAATGGGAAAGGTATTTCATGGTTTCAGGTTGGGATTCTATCGTTACTTTTGGCTTTCTTTTTGTCTTTCTCATTAACTAATAAAGTTGAGGCCGCACCGGGTGAAGATACAGCGTTTTATGCGGAAGTTTTAGGTTATTTTCAGCAATTAATGCAATGGATTCAGGTATTTCAAGGAGCTATTGCAACACTCAATGGTGGGCTTGAGTATTTAATCAAACAGTCAGATAACAACATGACAGCACTGCTAGATTTGGAAACAGAAAATTATAATAAAGTTCAAGTGGCTCAGGGAACAATTGCTGAGAAAGCAATGACCCAGATGGAGGAGCAAAGAAAAGCTTGGAGTATGCTGGGAAATACTACAGGAAGTTCTGTATGTGTTGGGGATGCGGCGTACGGTGGTATATTGAGTCTTCGAGATGATGATTATGAATGGGTGGATAATTACAATGATATGGTCGTCGATAATAACGTGTCAAATAACGCAAGGAATAGAGCTTCCGACAATGGGCGGATACTCGCCGGGATATCTGAAATTATAGATAATCCAGATGCATCAGACTCTCAGAAAGAACTTGCAAAACAAGCTGTTTCAATATCCACAAAGGGTAAAAGAGTCTTGCCGGGTAGTGAAGCAGAAATTAGCGCTAAAACAGCGTTGACTTTGTATTCTGGATCACCTGCGGCTCTACCTAAGGGGGCTCATAAGCAGTTAGCGGCATCCGAGTTTGGGAGTGAGGTTTTGGGTGCAATAGCAGCTCGTTTGATTAGGCGTGACACAGCAATCCGATCGGCATCAAGTGAGGTAGCTAGGTCAGTAGCTAGCAAAGAACTTTATGATGCTATCTACAGTAATGCAGAATCGCTTACCATTTCACCCTCATCCGATACAGAAGAATCAGTTCAGGAAAACAAACGTAATGTAATGATGGGGCGTATGATTGTTACTTATCTAAAAACTAACTTCTCTGAGGAGGCCATTTCATCAAATGATGCACTTCAGATGCTAACGGATATTAGATTAACACCGCAGTACTCTGAATTTATCCGCTCAAGCGGGCCTGTTGCGACACCTCTAGTGAGGGATGTGATACACAATCAAATCATAGCACTGCAGCAAAGATCACGATTAATTGAACTTCAAGAAAAAACGCTGAGTGTGTTAAGTAGTTTGTTGCTGGAGGTCCAGGATGATCCAGCCAGAGTGCAGGCATTAGCTGAGCAACGCAAAAACGCTCTAGGGGGGCGTACACAATGAGACATTTAAAATTAAACCATGTGCAAATAGCCAAGCTTTCAGAAATCGATGTGCATAATGAAGTCGCGATAAAGAATATCCAAACGATTGCTCCTAATTTGGAAGTGAAGGATGCCGATAGAATACTAAAGTTTCTTCGTATTTTAGAAGCTCAAAAGGGATTGCGCTTTGATTGTATAGATGGGCAGTTAGTAGGAGTGGATATAAAGGGCGATGCGGTAATGGTAGAGAGCGACAACCCTTTCTATGGAATGTCTAATGGTGAGTTGAGTATAGATCCAGCTGGGGTCGTTGAGGGTGAATTGGTTATTGATAGCAATATTGTTGCTTTGGATGGGTCGCAAGAGGCGCAAGGTAATAGCAATAATAGCAATAATAGTAGTAAAGCAATAGAAGACGGGGGGGATGAGGCGCAGTTGAATACAATCCAAGACCCACGGTATGAAATTAAAATGATCACAAGTCTGTCGGCATCATCTACGGCGGAGAAAGCGCTTAGTAATGGGGCAATGCTTAAGCTGCCTCAGGATGCGAACCTCCAATACGTTGCTGATACTTTGAGAGCGAATGGAACAAGCATTCCTTTGTCAGCTCATTGCAATGGAGTGAATAAACAGTTAACCATTCTCAGTATGGAAGGAGATGACGCAGAAGATTACATGGTATACCTCCCTGCAACGGAAGGGGTGGCCAGTGAAATAATATCTGTCGATAAAAGCAATGCTCTGGCTGTAGATAATTCAGGTCAAATTTACCTTATAAAGAAAGACCCTGAGTGGGACTTTAGCGAACGTAACGGTAAGAGTTATGACCGTTTAATGGACCCGACAAAGGGCGCAAGCGAAAAAGACATTCTTGCGGGTCTATCGCCAGAAGAGAAGGAAGAGCTGCAGCAGCGTAGAAGGGGAGGTGGTGGTGGGTTTTCTCTTGGGAGCCTTAGCGATCTACTACCAAAAAAGGAGGCACATAGCTTGGCTGGCGCTATGCTTGACAATAACCCAGCCGGTTTGCCAGGTTATATGCAGAATGAGCTAGGGCGAGCGCAGGATGCGTTGAAATCAATCCGCGAGTCCGAGTTATCGCCTGTACATCCAGATAATATAACCACTATGAAAGACTTGCATCAGGCCATGGAAAATATGGCCGTATCCGCTGAAAGAATGAAAGAGAGCGGGATTGATTTATCTAAAGATGACACATTTAAAGATTTTGTAAGTAAGTATTCTGATTTTGCGAAAGACATGGCAGAGGCATCAAAGACCCTGAAAGAATCAGGGTCTGATTTATTGCATCAGGGGAAGACGATTATGGAATCCATTGATGTTGAGAAATTACGCGAAATGGCTAAAAGCCTAGTGTCTTCGCTTGCATCTGTATTGGGGAAGAAGTAAGTCATGGTAAATGAAAGTGAAAGCGGTAATAGCAAAGGCGGTGGAATATTAAAAACGGCCAAAAAAGCAGGAGTTTGGATAGCTAGGCCTTCTTTTTCAGAAGATAACTGGAATCCCGGCAAAGGGGCTTTAGACATCCTTCAGTACTCGCGTATATCGACTAAAACCGCCCCATTGAAGTATGAGGATATCTGCAAGGCTTATGCTCATACTCTCCACGAAAGAAATGCCGCGGATATTCGGCGCGTAAAAAGTCGGAGAAATAGCATTTTAATCCTTATTGTCATTTATAGTTCTCTCCTTATTATCTCTTTCCGGAATGGATCAGGGATATTCCTTTTCCCTCAAATGGATGCATTCATTTTTGGAGTACCTATTGTTGGGCTGGTGGGGGCTTTTTTCATCCTTGATTTTTTCCTTGAGGTTGCGAGATCCAGAAGGACAATTGGGTGGGTTGAGTATGTTCGCATAAAGGCAGGTTTGAATGGAAAGTAATGGGCAAGACACCTATCAGGACTACATTGTTTATGTTCTTTTATTCATGCTGTGTATTTTCTTCTATGTTTATTATATTCAGCCGAAGCTCGATCAATTTTGGTTTTGGTCAGTTTTGTATGAAGCTAAGTTTATTTCGTGGTATGCATCAGGTGATTTAGAGGAGCGAGCAAATGATGTTATAGCTTGGGCATCCTCCAATACGGCTGACAGCATTACTCCAAAGGCAAAAGCGGTAATTGAGGCTAAATTATTGCAATCATCATGGCATCGATGGGTTATCTATGTATCTGTAGCATTAACCGCTATTCCTATCTACTTAAAGAGAAGTGCTTATTCTGGCATGCCTGATATCAACAGCCTTCTCAAGACGGAGCATAAAGTGTGGCCTACGTTAGAGTTTGTGAAGCGCTTTAATCCAATCATCGGATTTAAAGAGCTTTCTGGGGTTGGCCGCTACACAATGAGCCCAGCCGTATTTGCTGCTGAAAAAAAAATAATACCCAACATGGCGTCGACTGCTGGTGGATCTAAGTATGACAGGATATTTGATGAGGCTCGGGCTAAGGAAGTCTTCACAGAGCAGCTTGGGGGCCGGTTTAAGAGTTACGCAACATTACCAACTTTCCATAAGGTTTTAATAACACTAACAGTTGCTAAAGACTTACCATTTCATTTTCATGGATATGATGATCTCCTTAGGATGTTTGCAATTGAAATGGGGGCTGTTGAGGATGGTGAGTCGGTAATTAAATTCCTTGACCGGTTATGTATGCCTCTTATGAAGTCTTTAGATGGGGCCGTGTATTATGGGGGAGGCAATCTTGTAGCTGAGAAAAACATCCTTGTGAATAGGTACATTGTAAAGGCTAATGATCTGGATGCATCTGAACGGGTCGAATTCCTTAGGCGTAATGGTATAAAGAAAAAATGGTCAAAGTACGCAATACTTTCAAACCACAAACTTATGTATTCGTCCACGTATGGGAAAGCAATAAGTATATCGAAGGTGCGTTACCCAGTAATGCGTGATCTTATACTTGGGCTGCAAAAACAACATATAGACGACAAGTCCAACAAAACTATAATTAGAGAAACAACCTTTGAACTCTTCCAAGGTTTTTTAGGTAAGAGAGCTTATGCATCAACGCTCGTTCTTGATGCCTGCAGGACTGCAAAGAGGAATGGTAAATTTCCTCCAGGCAGGCTTGTTTTTTTTAGGCCGTGGGATAGAGCACTATTTAATTTAATATCCGGTGCTCTTAAGTATGATAAAAGAGAAGATCGTGCAATTGTAACGAAAAGCAATGTTTGTGAAATAAATGGAGCAATGGCTCATTATTACATTGAAGAGCTTGCCGGCAGGAAAATGATTGATCCACAAGTGGAAACCGCCGTTCAAGGACTTAAGAATATTCTAATAAAACAGAATGTAATAATCGAAAAAGATAAAAATTAAGGAAGTATTTATGGAATCATCTAATTTAAGTCAACCTGTTGCAGATAATCTATCTCGAATGGTTTGGAGTGAGTGTGATACAACTCCTTTCATTCAGAGCATAAATAATAAAACCTTGCTGGTGGCTGATGCATCTAAGTTTTGTGACATTGCTAGATCAGATGCGGTAACCGGCTATAACAGCATATTGCTTTTAGTTCATGCAGGGCGAGTTTTAGGGAAAGAAGAGCAGAAGGCAATTCATTATCTTTCTAATGAGAAATTTATTTCAGTAAAGGTGCAAGAGTTTAAGGTCGTTGCGGTAAACTCCGATACGGATGTGTTTAGACTGTGCAATGTTAAATTAGTTAGCTGTATTGTCTTTGGAGTAGCTTCAAACGATGTTTCTAAAATAGTAACTGATAACTGTAATGTTTTATCTAATGGTGTATTTATCTTTACCCCAAAGGCAAATTAGCAATATGACTAAAATTATTTTTTTGGTATTTATTCTGCTTTTGCATGGCTGCTCAAGTTTGGTGAAAAATGTAAATGCAGTTGATTCTTGTGAGAATATGATAATTGGAGATTTTATCTATGCTGACTTTATTGATGAACTAGCAGATGATTACCCAGAAATTAATTGTCGTAACTCAAAAGGTTTTAGTGGGCTTTCTGTTTTGAGAGAGTTTGTTTCTAAAGGAGGAAGCCCGCGATCAGCGAAAAATTGGGGTGAGTCTCTGCCGGGCTTAGGTTTGGAACAAATATTTTATTGGCACAATAGAAATTTTCAGTTAGCCGAAGCAAAGAAATGGAGGGAGCTTGGTGTGGACCCTGAATGGGTTCTTCATATTAGAGATTTAGGTCTTAGTTTTTCCGAGGCTTCAATTATAATTGATTTAGGTATGGGAGAATCAGCTATCTCAGGTTGGGTTAACACGTCTATACCTGCCAAAGATTGGGATTTGTGGTTGTCAGTAGGAGTTGAACCGGTAGAGGCAGGACGATTAGTGAAGGCACACAATCTTAATTCACGAATAAAATCTATCCAGCACCTTTCTCTAATGAAATTTAATCAGTCAAAAGATGGTGTTGATGTTGATTCTTGGGTGTGCAGTTCTTCAAATAGTGTAGGTAGAGTCATCTCCTTAAGATTTGATAGTGCGGAGATCGTAATTAGGAAGAAGGCTATAAGTGTTGATGGTTATCCAGCCCCAAAGTTAACATTATTTCGCCCAGTAAAAGGGAGTAAGTTTAAGTTAATCAGTAAGGCTGAGCGTGTAAGGACTGAGGTTTCTGAATGGGCATTGTGCCCTGAATCCGTAATTTCAGAGCTGTAAAAAACGGATGAGCGACATCACCTAGAAGTTGATGTCGCCACCTAGTGATAGCGATTGAATTTGATTTGATATGCTAAGTTGAGCGCCAATATCAAGCCATGATGTCAAGCTGTACATTAATTCAGCTCCTAAGCCAAGACCAATGTCAGATTTTGTATCAAACCCTAGCTGATAGTCACCAGCTTCTATAGCTATGTGAATATTCCAGTCAATATTACCTGTTTTTCCGATGTGGCGCCCTTCGCCATACCTAAACGAATAATGATTTTGAACGATGATTTCTGAGTTGGTGTAGTCAAGCTCGCCAGAATTTGACTGGGCGTAGCTGAAGCCAATTAATGAATATCGATTATCGACACGTTCTTTTTTTAGGCCTACCAGAACCTGATTAAGCTCCGTCCTCAATGAAACAGGTTTTGAACCTGCTGATTTTTTCCCTTTTATTGACAGAATTTGGGCTGAATATGCCGATCTATAACCTACATAAGGGTTGTCAAAATCGGTTATGTCAGGTGTAAGATGGTCGCTAGCGAACGATGTTCCTGTGATAAGTAACAAGGGGATGGCGATGGTCGTTATTCTTTTTACCATGATTATTGACTCCTTAAATATTCTTGACGCAATCTTACCAGAACAGTGGGTGGCGCCGCTATAAAAGTAACTCCATAGTGGCCAGCAATCTCTGTCTCAAGTTCCAAGTTATCAGTTCCAACCATTCCGGTTGCAATAGAAGCTATTTCTTGAAAATCTTGTATATGGATGCTGCCTGAGACATAAACCGCACCAGACTTTAACTTCATTTCGTATTGGGATCGCATATTGGGCTACTTCAGGTCTAGGCTAGGCTGGATGTTATCTAAAGCCGTTTTCAATGAAAGAGTAATGGCTTCGAATGCATTGTGACAAATAGGGCTGGCAGTATTTTTGATGGAGTCTATTAATATCTCAGCTTTTGGTATCGTCAGGGGTATTTCTTTGTTCTTAATTAATGCATCTGCATAAAAGCCGGCAGTGTGGAAGACATCTCGCTGTGTGCATTCATCAATAGCACCTTGGCAGATATCGACGATTGCCATAGTAAGGCCAGCTGAATTATCTGCACGTCTTTGTTCTTCAATCCGGTTCAAGAATGAAATGTAAGGATTTGGATTATTTAATATAGATATAGCAATATTTGCCTCGCTATAAAAAGAGGATGGCGTTCTTGCAGCTGAGGCCTCAAATTCATTCTTTGCTATAAGTTGAGCGCTTTCAATGAATTGCTTGTTGTTTTGTCTTTCTATAAATCTAACGGATTCAAGAATTGACATGTAATTTTTGTGATTGTCGCTAGATGATCTGAAATCGCTTTTTATGACGTTTTTCAGTATGGAATTAGCTAATTCGGAGTCTATAGGAGCTTTATAATCTCTGCACTCGGTTAGGTATTGCTCAAGCTGATCCTTTGGATTGCTGTTAATTAGTTTAATTTTACTCACCTAGCATTACCACCATAAGCTTAATATATTCCGAATAATATACAATATTCAGCGATAGAGGAAGCGATTTATTGCTAAGTAAAGTTAGGCAATACGTTTTGCAACAAATGGGCCTGGGGTTTATTGTTAATAGTAATTAAGGAGTTATTTATGTGGATTGAGAAAATTAATAAAAAGTTTTTTACAGCTAGCTTATTTGCGGGTGTATGCATAGTCCTTCTGCTTGCGGCTATAAAAGATGCCAATATTGTCTTTAATCAGAATGAATTTGAAGAAATAGCAAAGGAAGTGTTATCGGACATTCAAAATAATGAAGAGTGTTTAAGTAATGATATTTGCAGTGTGATGTTGATTTTACCAGACACACCTCAGCGAGTGGCTATTTCAAGCAATATAGTATCCGACACACCCCAGGCGGCAGCGAAAATGTATGGGTTTATGCTAGAGCAAAGCCTGCTGGCCGAGGGGTTTAAGTTAACTCGATATTTTAATTCTACATCCCCGTATGGGTTTGGCATTGTTGTTGAAAAAAACATGAGATCTAGTCATGATCAACCTTACATTCAGGGCTCTTAATCAGTGCAAAAGGATTGGTATTTGTTTTATCTGTTTTTATTAGGTGGTTGTAGAATACCCTAAGACAGGATATTGCCGATCTGTTTGATTGTTTAGTTTGGCGAAAATCATTGCCTTTTCGTGCGGCAAAAGGGCGCCACAAAGGGTTTTCTGTGTTGTTTATGTATTTCGCATGATTCCCTTTTCTTGATATCCAGTGGTATGGAGGGGATTGAATGAAATCGATATATTGTTGAGCTTCAAATCTCGTAATTTCAAGTAGTGGGGTTCTTTTGATTCTCCATAACCATTGAGAGAATTTTTCAAGTTCTTTTGTATAATTGACCAATGTTGGTTTTGAGTTACTGTTGAAATATAGGAAGTCACAAATAAGTTTCATCTCTTCAATCGCACTGATTCCTGACTCATCTAGGTTTAGTGGGAAGTTAAATGGGTTTCCGAGGTGTTTGGGTTGTTCACAAATTGGTTTTATGTATTCTTGTTTTATGTGCGGCGAAACAATCATTTCCTTCTCCCTTATACGTTATGGCATTTGCTATAACGTATCTTAGGTAAGATTGTTCTTCCTGTCTACTTATTTATTAATGTTTTTTGGTGTTTATTGCTATATGGAAAATTTAATATTTTTCTTTACTTATTACCCGGAGTATTTGACGGCTTCGGTACTTTTACTTTCTGTTATGGTTGGCAGCTTCCTTAATGTCCTTATTTTGAGATATCCCATTATCTTATTTAGGGAGTGGCTAAAGGATAGCGACTCTCTTCGGGATGAATTACCAAAACATTCGGCGCTTCAGGACTTGTCAAAACCATACTCCATTTCTTTCCCACGGTCTCATTGCCCAGTTTGCAGGGCCACATTAAAGCCGTGGCATAACATACCAATTTTAAGTTATATATTCCTAAAAGGTTCTTGTCATCAATGTGGTGGGAGAATATCACCAAGATACCCCTTTGTTGAGTTATTGACTGGGGTTTTAAGCGTGATGCCACTTGTAAAGTTTTCCTTTTCTTTTGAGTTAATAGGGCTTTTGTTTCTAACTTGGGCACTAATAGCTCTAAGCGCTATTGATATTGACCATTTATTAATACCAGATTCAATTGTTTACGTCATATTGTGGAGTGGGCTTGCTTTGAATGCTTACGAGGGGTTTGTTAAATTAGATGTCGCTGTTATGGGGGCTATAGCAGGTTATCTTTCTTTGTGGTCGATCTACTGGGTAGTTAAAATTTTTACGGGAGTCGAATCAATGGGGTATGGCGACTTCAAGTTGCTGGCCGCGCTGGGGGCTTGGTTCGGCATCGGCTCTTTATTACCAATCATTTATATTGCATCTGTGTCGATGATAGCCTTTGTTTTTTTTCACTTCTTGAGAACCAAGACATTAGGGCGAGTCCCTTTTGGTCCATTTTTATCTGCTGCAGGATGGTGTACAGGGGTTTTTTCCCTAACATTTTCTGATGTAATGTTTTTCATATGACGTATTGAATTCTGAATAAATTACTATATTCGGAAACTAGAATAGAATGTATCTTTTTGTTACCATGGCCATCCAATCAATTTTTTGCAGGAATGGCAGATGTTACGCATTTATTTATTTGTGTTTTTAGGGATTACTTTTGGCACGTCGGCACTGGCCGATTCTAGCAACCCTAACCTAATGTTTGAGGCTGAGGTAGGGCTTCATAAACTTTCATCAGATTTTTTTTCATATCAGGCCAATAAGTCTGGAGCCAAGCCCGATTTCGTTTCGCAGGTGACAGGGGTCGAACGGCTATTAAGAAAGGCTAACCTGGTGGGTGATATTAATTCTGACTCTAGTATGGTTTCCAACCATTGGTCGCGCTTTGTCTTATCAATAAATGATGTTAAGTTTGGCAATGAGGCGATTAATCGGTTTGATTTAACCTCGGTTTCTGATTCAAAATCTTCACTTTTAGATGCTATTCGTAGTGAGAGCGCTGGTGATTTGACGGATACTCAAGTAGTTGTGTTAAATCAAACACGGACTCTATCAAGTTTAATCGAAGCATACAGCGCCTATTCCTTGTCTCTAAGAGGGGTCACGGACGAGGAGTTGGCTCATTTGGATAGGCTTTGCAATGAATTTGAGAGCGATTTAATTGCTCTTAGTAGTATTGGTGAAAAATCAATAGCGCGAATAAATACTCGCTGGAAATTCATTAAACCATCCATTCTAAATATTAGAACAGAGCCTGCAGTACCATTCATTGTGTCTCATTATGGTTCAGTTATAATTAATGAATTGGCAAGAGCTGGTGCTTAAACTAAACGATGTACAGGATTTTAAAATGTTAATAAAAACCCTTTCGGTAATAATATCATCACTGATGCTTCTTACTGCTTGCGAAGATGGTCCTTATGACTATAAGTGGGAAGAAGATAAGCCTGCGAATTCTCAAAACGATCAAGGTAGTGATCAAGGTAGTGATCAAGGTAGCCTCCCTCCGTCTGATTTTGTATTTGGAAATGAACTGTTTATTTCTTATGACATACCAGGTGTTGATAAAACGAACGTCACATCCCTTCGGTTTTTTGATCAAGAAGGTGGGGCGCTTTCACGAGCAGATATTGGAATAGCATTAGCCTCAGATGCCGAGAGTAATGGTGAGGTTTTTATAACCAAAGACACTAGCGCTGGAGGCACTATCTTTGTCGACCTAGCTCCTGACGATTATATTATTCTAATCAAGCACAAAGGAGTTGAACTTTATCAGAAGCTTAGAGTTTTCACGGAAAACACAAGTGAATCGGCCAATATTTCTTTACCGATATTGTGTAGTGATGCGGATACCTGCAATGATACATCCGCAGATATGTTGATGGGTAGAATTCAAGGGGTGCTGTATGGTGAGGACGAAGCTCTTTCAAGGGTAAATATTAATCTTGAAGACATAGATAGTGGTGACAGTCTGTCTTCATTGAACACCAATCAGAGCGGGGGTTATGACCACATTATAAGAATTGAAAGCACGACTTCTGGTTATAATGGGACAATGAAAGCTGCCAATATCGGCTATGATGCCAGTTTCAATATCGAGGTCGATAATGTTGCCTATGTAGGTGTTAACTATCAGTTTATGCCGCCAGAAAGTTAAATTTTATTTGATAATAAGACGCGATCGGCGTCTTATTATCAATTTCTAGCTTTCCAGTTTTTACTTTCAGCCCTTTCTGCTTTTTCTATATCAATGTACCTTTCTGTTGTCGCCAATGAATTATGTCCAGCATCGTCCTTGACGTGTTCTTTTGGTCGATGCTTAACGTCTTCTGAAATACCAGTGTGCCTTAGCCAGTGAACGGTACCTGATAAAAATTCTTCTGCAGATTGCTTCCCCTCATCAAGCTCAATAAGATCTGCTGCTTGCGTGAATACATCTTCCATTATGCGTCTTATTTGTCGGGTCGATTGTATTGGCTTAATGAGTGATCTTGTTAGTGGCACTAGTGGGGTTTGCTCACCTTGAAGAGGAAACTCAGATAGTCCTAGAAACTCTCTATACCGAGCCATTGCCTTTATCACAATTTCCGAGACGGACACATCTCGTTTTTTATTCCCTTTTCCTATGACCGTAAGCCAGGTGTTTCCTATGTCATCTGTGTAGAAGTCACTCATCATTGGGCTTGATCGGTTGTCGTGTACTAACTCCGATATCCTTAAGTACAGATTCAGAAGCAGGTAGCAGATCCAGCGAGTACGCTCATACTTTTGAGGTTCCTCAAGGCATAGATCATCCACCAGTCTGAAAAGAATATCCATATGGTTATTAGAGAACCGCTTTACTTTGGTGTGCATTACCTTGGTGACGAATTTACTTTTCTGCCGTATTGATCTAAATGGATGGTAGGTGGCCGCACCGTATTCTATTAGGTAATCATAGAAACTATTCATGGCAGCGAATATCGAATAAATAACGTTCGTGCTGGCTTTGTATTCTTTGGTGGCACTCACAAAAGGTCGCCATTTTTTTGAGGGTTCATTATTCTCATATCGTCTATAATTGGAATCAGCTATCCATTCCTTTGGTGGCGAAGCACAAAATTCAACAAACTCTTCTGCTTTTCTGCTATCGATCCCAAGGATGCTTGATTTGTTTACGGTCCAACACCAGAGGATGAGCTTTTCAATTTCTTTTCGATAGGTGTTATAGGTATCCTTTGAGTTTCTAAATGCCAATAAAAACTGAATAGATAAAACTAGTTCTTTATCCGCAGACAGCGGGCGATCGGCATCACCCCAAAGCATTAGAGTGCGTTCAGCAGCAATAACTGGATTAAAGGCAGCTTCTAATGTTGGTAAAGTGCTACATGGAGCAGGAAATGAGGGCATTCTCGCTAGGATTCCTTTGGATTATTCTGTATATTTCACAATCTACAAAATACATCATATTTAGGTAGTTTGAAATGACCAATAGTCCGCAAGATAAAAACATATCTTTATTACTACTACTTCTTGCTCAGGTAGATCGTCCATCATCCAAAATGATTCAAAGCCATGCGGTCACTCATGATGTTCAGCCCAATAATGCCCGACTGCTTTTGGCATATATGCTTTCATATGAATTCGTAAATACACCTCTTTCACTCGATGTTATCGATCTTCCGGAGGAAATGGGCGCCAACGGATCAGACCTTATTAGTAGCCTATTTGATAAATACCCCGCGTTCCATGTCATATCTTCTGAAGCCATCATTGATCAAGTGCTATCGAGAGTCGACTATTTGGACGTCAGTATCGATTTTTTAAAAAATACCTTTCGGGTTGATCGTGTTAGTAGTGACACGGCGGCTGCAATCCTTCTTGCCAAGAAGGAGAAAATTCAATATCAGGTAAATGCAAGGTTCTCTAAAAACCTACCCAATCCGTATTGGTTTAAACACCTCGTTAAAATCTACAATGCTTTCTTTACCCCAACCCTTTCGGTAGAGAATGTAACCCTTGCTGTTGCGATATCTATGACCGAGGGCGGAGCAATGATTCATCTAGATGAAGGTATTTTTGTCTTTTCGGCACGATATGAAAAAACAGCTAACAGTTTAGTGGACAAAATGGAGGGGGGCGATTGGCGCAGAGTTGGAGGCACTTTGATTGAAGCGTCAAAATTGGTGCTTAATCAAACTCAGGAATTGTTAGAGGAAGGTATGGTTGAGAGTTCTGTAGAAACGATGGATCTGGAAGTAAGCGATGAATACCTTTCAGTATTGGACGCACTAAGTAAACGCATGTCGGCGGCATAAATGATTGAAGTATCGAGTTTAGTTGTATCGAGTGAAAATGAAGATGTTCTGGATAAGGTAACTCATGTTCGTGGTGATCTAGTTGTGATGGAAACCTCGCGGCGTGATTTGGGACTCATTAAGCGCGTTGATGGTAACTTAATCCTAAGTGATTCGAGTATAAGTGAGATCAAGAAATCGGTACGCGTGAGCGGTAAAGTATATCCAAGTGCGGCACTAAGGGTGGCTTGGGGCCAAGGAGATGATTCTTGGAGGCGATTGACCAAGCTTTAAATTCTGAATATATCCATATATTCGGTAATTAATGCTTTACTCTTAGGTGGGTTAATATTATATTAGCGCCACTAACGCCTGCCAGCGAATGCATCAAGGTGTTAGGATGGTGTTGTTAACTCCGGTAGACATAGACACCTATGCGATGTCTACCAAACAGTATCATACTTGGCGCCCTTTATAGGGCGCTTTTTTTTGCCTGTTATTTAGGGGAAGCAGAGTACGGGAAGCACAACAACCCTCCTTACCCCCGAACGATCAGGAACCCTCAAATTCAAACACTTCCTGGTCACGCTTTTGTAGAGTCTTCTCTATCAATAGAGGGGGCTCTATCAGTAGAGGAGGCTCTATTGATAGAGGGAACTCTATTCGGGGGCCGCGGGCTAGGGAGGTCATTCGGGTTTGGCATGTCTGTAAAGGGATGAGGCCGTGATCGTTCGGGGGTAAGGTTTTGAATGTTCCGAATATTACCCCTTATATGGAATAAAGTTCTGGCTTATAAACTCCAATTACTGCAAAATCACTATCGCTTTTTATTACCTCTTTCTGTTCCTGTAGGTGACTTATGACCGGGCATTCTTTGCCTCTTATTACTATTGAATTCTTCAAAGGCCTTTTATGAAAAAAATCGCTCTCTCTGCCGCTGTCGCCCTTACTCTTACTGGCTGCGCTTCTGTCATTACTGGCACAGATCAAACCATGAACTTCAACAGCTCTCCTGATGGCGCTGTCGTATCCGTTGCTGGACAGGTTGTTGGTAAAACCCCTGTTTCTGTCCAAATCGATAAGGGCAGTAATCAAATCGTTTCATTCCAAAAAGATGGCTACGAAACCTTTACTACTCAATTAACAACCGGCCTTAACCCTTGGTTCTGGGGTAACTTCATCCTCGGTGGACTACCTGGCTCAACGACTGATGCCGCAAGCGGAGCGATTAACGAATTCTCTCCTGATCAATACTTTATTACTCTTACTCCAGAAACGTCTTTCGGCATTAATGGTTCCAATACTCGAAAAATTAAAGAAATCATCGTTGGGTCCGGATCTTCTGTACGTGAACAGCTAAGTACGGGCGGCGGTGAGCACGTTGATGCTATCCTTGAAATCATCGGTTCTGATGAAGCAACCAGAGTTCAAACTATTGAAACTCTTGCTGCTTTAGCGGGTCGTAATAGTAATGATCTTGTTTTAGCCAATGCCATTATTGAAGTTTACGAAGTTAAGTAGTCTTTACTTAGCGTAATGTCCTTTCCTTTCAGGGAGAGCATTTGTCTCATAAATCCCCCCCCGTTCTCGACACCACCCGTCCGGTATTGAAATATTACCGCTGACATTTCAATAAAAAACACCTAATTGCACAAACTTTTATTAATGTTTCTTTGTATTTTTCTTGGCTTGCTATAAACTCAGAGGGATTATTTTGTTGAATACTCATTATTCAAAACGGAGGATCTATGAGTAAAAAAATTATTACGGCAATCACAGGGATTGCTTTATTGGTAGGTGGCGGGGCGGCAAATGCTCAAATATGGGTGGATTCGCAAGGCACCTCGGTAGATGATGCTAATATCGATTCTGACAATCGAGGAGCCCGCGACCTACTAAAAGGAACGGATCTTAATCGCGGGCTTGATGTGGGAAGTCTAAAGATTATTAATTCCAACATGAAACAGGTTGCTGCAGATCTAAAAGATCTTTTTGGCGATCAGGATAAAATTGTGGCGAGTTGCCCCCCTCCCCCTAGTGACACTGTTTACAATAGAAACGGGGATTCCGGTAATGATTTGAAACTTAATCATTACACACGAACGGCGGGCAATTACGGGTGGGGAGGCCAAATGGTAGAAGGGGATGATATTAGCCCCAATACATGGATTGTTTCTGGGGGTGATAGACGAACGTATCAAAAATATAACCATATGTTCATAGAAACAAAATGGATGTCAAATAGCGGTTGTATTGCATTCAATTGCGGAGGGGGTTTTGTTTCATCCAGCCTACTTAACAATACTGAAAACGTGAGAAATTCGGCGGAGGAGGCTGTTGCAGCTGCGATTAGCAGACCTAATGGTAAGTCAGTTATTCAAACAAGCATAAGGTTATCTGTTGATGTTGATTTGATGTCAGGCTATTCAATCAAGGCCAAGCGCCCCGACGAAGAGTGGGTGACGCCGGCAAGCGTTGATTTAAGTTCTCTCACTGGAGACTTAGGACCTTCAAGACTACTAACCACTGGTAGTAGTTATTTGGTTTCACCTTTAAGGGTATATAATGGCGCAGTATTTTCTCCATTTAAGTTCAACCACAGTGTGCCCCAGATGAGTTTATTTACAATGTCTTTGGATACAGGTTCAATTCATGGGCAGGGGGTAATTCAAGAGGCTAGCCCTGGTAATTCTTGGCTTACGCAGCAAATGCAAATTAAATCGGTAGAGCATGTGAAATCATTAGGTAAATTCACCGATAAAATAAAACTCTCCATTAAAATGCTGAAATCGGGGGGTGCCAATGAATACGGATCACAACCACTCTCTGAGTACTACGGAGGCTATGCTGTTAATAATGCCGTCGAAGCAATAGGCACCTTTAGCACTGGGAATGAGTTCAGCGGCATATGGGCTTTACCTTCTGGTAAGGGGTTAAAGTATACCGGACCCGTCGTAGTGAGCAGTTCAACACTTGCTTCTCAGTTAAAAACTGAAGATAACGCGCTTAAAACGATCACTTGCACGCTTATGGCTGCACCATAAAACCAGCCATAATGTCCGGTAATGTCTATTACCGGACATGGTAGTTTTTAGTAATTATTGCTTGTTTTGCCCGAATACCTTCCAAAGTCTCTCGGGCTTTTTTTTGCCTTGTCAATAACCTAAACCCATCACGACCTATTGCCTTGGTCTAGAACTCAGGGCCAGCAGATCCCGACTTATCTTTCTTGATTGCATTATCGGATTGAGCACTTTCTAATTTCATCATTTCTACTTCATACTGAGCATCCGTCATTCCCTCTATGCCAGGCTCAACGTAAGGCATGTAATCAGCGCCTTGTATCGTATTAAACTTGATACCTGAGGAATTACGCTTAGCAATAGCTTTCTCATTCGCCGCAAAATCACTATCCAGAAAGGATTCCAATCGAGCTATTTCTTTAATGCCGATTGAGTAATTTGTCTTAAGCAACTTTTTAAACGCTCGTGGATCTTCGCCAACTTCCATAGCTCTAATACTGAGCGCCTTGGCATCGCTTAAAAAAACATTACGCTTATTTTGTTCTGTTTCAATCACATTCACGGCAGCCACAACTTCTCTAACACTGCTGTAGCATCTGTTACCTGATGAATTCATGCTAATGCGTGGGTATTGCCTTACTTGGCCGCCACCGAGCATTATATGATCCTTAATTGGCTTTCCTTCGAATAGTTCACTTCCACATTGCTGCAGTAGTATTTGCTTCTGTTCAGAGCCACCAGCCTTTGTGAGATAACTAACCATTTCATAGAAAGTATTACTCGGCACTTCGTTTCTTTGGAATTTAGTGGCGATATCGCGAACCACTGCGTTTGTGTACGTTAAAACCTCCTCGGCTTTTGCATAAGCCAATAGACCACCAACTCCATTTGTTGCAAGCCTTGCGGCATCGGCCGTTGCGCCCGTAGTTAAAACGTTGTCGATGAAGAGGACTTTTTGGGTAGCTGCGAATTCATGCCTTGATCTCATATTGTGATCTTCTGCCTTGATTCCAGGTTTACCTTGTTGCCTTCGCCTAGAGGAAGATTCAACTGCCCTAGCCCGGTAAAGTGAATCGCTAACCATTGCACCGGTTAACTTTGAAATAGCCGCGCAGAGATTAATATTTGCTTCGGTTGATCCCCCTGAATCAGGGATTGGTACCAGAATACTTTCTGAGGTTACATGAGCAGCCATTACCGCAGCGGCGGCTTCAATAGCTTGTTGATTGGAAGTCTTTAACTGGTATGCAACTTCACGAATTTCTATTTCACTTGGAGTAAGCTCTCTTTGGCGCGGTGAAACATAATTCTCCACACCCTTGTCGAGCTTTTTCAAGCTGAGTGCCCCAACACCAAGCCTAACGGTAACGTTTCTACCAATTCCATCCCTTTGAATTTCGTGGTTTTATTTCTGGTTAGTCCTGTTGTGAATCTATAATTAACCCCGTTCTGAACCCCGTATCTTATAGACAACCCACCCGGAGCAAGTATCTCTCCTGTCCCCCTGTCTTTATAAGCAGTTAATCGATATCTTTCACCACTTTCAGAAAGAATGTATAGCCCAATATAAGCCGACCTACCCCACACCCTATACTCGATTACTCCAATGAAGTTTTCTGGCACACCAACTGTTTCGTAATCCTTGTATATGAAGCCTGAATTCAGAGCTTGGCTGTAAGATAAAACTCGACTGGGATAGATATCCTCCTTAGTACACCCACCTTCCACCAAAGCCTCTTCCTCGCTAGATTTTGCGAATTCAAAAAAGCCTTTGTCAATGATGGCACTTATTATTCCGATCGCTTCCTTATATTCGCTACTTTCTTTACTCGCGCTTTTAAAGATGTCCATGTCGGCTTCACCCCTATAGAACTCGGTGGGCAGCAGACCATCAAAGCCACAGTCATATTCAACTACTTCGCCATCAACCAGCGCCTTGCCCTCAGCTATGTAGCTTAAGTAGCTTTCTCTGGAGTCGGAATTGTATGCATATTCGCACTGAAACTTGTTTTCTATGATTGTTATTTTCACTTGCAACTCTTAGATGATCATTATTTAACACTACGAAAGTTATTATCTATCCACTGACGGCGAGTCAATTTCGCGACTTCGATCCGCTTTCAATGCCTTGATTGCCAGATTTTCAGCAATTGGCTTCCCCGAATACACAACGCTTTGATTTTCCGGTGAACATATTTCACTGGCAATAGCCTTTGCGTCTCTTGCAAAGTACTTATTGTCGGTGGTTGCATACTCTAGCTGAGAAGAGATTGTCTCGAGTTTACTAGATACAAGCCCCCCTATATCGATCTTGCTTACTGTCACCAGTGACCGTACTTCTTCCGCACATGCAGCAACGGCCTTCAAAGATTGGATTATTGATGCTTCAGGGCTTTGTTTAAGTACCTTGCTATTGAGTGATTGACCATCCATATCGGTCGTTAGTTCGATTTCACTTCCATATTGATCTTTTGCTAACAAAAATGCAGCTTCAGGCAAGTCTTCTGGCAAACAACCCTCCAAGCTCTCTTGAGGACACTCCTCAGTTATTTTTGCGTATGAATCATCTGAATATGTGTAATCTACCAAGACCACCAGCTCCCCTCTCATATCCATGGTGTTTGGGTTGTTTTCTGGAAGGGCTTCTACCTTAAATACAGGCTGATCCTGAGTGGAGCTAATTGTGGGGTTGCTATATTTGGCGAAGTTTTCAATCTCATGCTTCGATTCTTGACTTAATTCAGCGCGATAGGTTACCTTCCGGTCAGCATTAATGTGAGCCACCTTCTCGTAATCTCCGTCTTTTTCGTGAAGTTTATCTGCAACAACGAATCCGTTGCCTAAATGTGCGTACATTAAATCTCGTTTTTTCATAATCCCATCCTTAATCTCATTATTTCATTTTAGGAACACTAGATTTTGATTCCTCAACATCTTTAATTGCCTGCTTAAGCGGTGTCAGAATGTCAGTGTCTTTTAATTGCTTGCCTTGATACAGGACCATGCCACAGTCTTCAGTAAGACGGCTGTGTATTTCTTTAAGTTTCTCTAGGTCATCCTTAGCCGGTACAAATGACATCAGCTCTAGGTTTATCTGTGCCAGTACGGCGCCAGGAATTAATGCTTCCCTATCATTAACTCGCAGCTCGGTTAAAATCGTATCCAATTCACTGTACTTAACTTCCTGATCGTAGCCCTTAGAGAACTTCATCCAATCAACAGGTTTATGAATGCCGTTATATCTCCGCTCTAGTCTATTGTTCTTTAGAGGGCATGGCCTAATGGTATCTAATATTACCTGCGAGTCACTGACGTTCACCGCACAATTAAAAGCATCATCAATTGTTTTTCCTTGCTGCAGCTGAAGCTCGAAGTTAAGCCCTGACGATTTACAGTCGTACTCAATATGATTGTATTTTAAATTATCTCTGAAGAGTTCCCAGTCTCGAATTGTTTCGACTCTGAAAGAAACTACGTTCGTCTCATTTAACTTAGCCACTTCTTCACGTAGCAACTTCCCTATCTTTTGAGACGCGGCCGTATCCCTAACAATCTCGCTTTCATTATCATGCTTAAAGTTGATTCTTAGCGCTATATTCTTTAGATGTGGTGCCTCTTTTCTAAATGACTCTACCCATTCATCTGGACCGTCGTGCAAACCATTAAAGTCATAGACGTAACCTTTGATTGTGGCACCATAATGCTCTGTCTGAGGCTCCCCTCGAACATTGCTTTCTATCCGTACTAAGCCACCCTCGCCCATGGCACTTATGATTGCATCGGCACATATTAAACACCCACCATCAAATGGACCTGCTTGTGGTGTTGATTCTTCGACTAAAATATTCCACAACTCTTCCTCGCCTTCTTTGGTGAGATTTTTAATGGCTTTTTCTAAGTTCTTATTCATACGAAGCCTTACTGCCTTTAATTCCTATTTGCGCAATGGTTGCTCGTCGATGCTCATCGGCTTGTGGCGAAGGATCTACTTCGGTCACGGTGGTTTCTGCGAAATACAGGTAATTCATGTTTGTGCAATTACTTAGATTACCATTAGTTTTATCAACTTTCCAGAAGTCGCCTATAAATCTAATGAGCATTAACCATTTTAAATTAAATCCTTAAGTGCTATAAATATTGGCGGCGTAACTCACGTCGCGGGCGCTGCAAATGCCTAAGCCAAAAGAGTCGATTAACTTTAACCATACACCAAACTCTTATGATCTTTTGTAATAGAAGGTGTGGAAGCAGCAGACACACCCTTAATAATTACCGAGGATCTTTCAGTGAAAATGATTGCCATAGCTCCTAGCTATTTAGCTAACGCTAAACAGCAGGCGTACTCTGTTCGTGACAAAATAAGCACATTCACTTTTAACGAAATCTACTATTCTAAAAGTGAATTTTTAGATGTCTGGGCCTCTTGCCTGGGTTATTCAAACTGGGGGGAGTTTGATGCTATTACCCTCCATGCAAACGTTCTCTGCACCAATACAATAATCATTACACCGGTTACTGCAGCATCAATAGCAGATGGCATTGTTTCTAACTCCCTAAACCCGCAAGCAGATTATGATTCTGTTCTTTTTATCATCCTTGAATCCATGTCTGCAGATGAACGAGTTCGATTTCCTGACGAATTTTTTGAGAAGGCTGCCGATCGCAATAAGACTATTACTGATACGCCGATTGAATTGTCCCTTGGCTATTCAGGGTATTCTAGAGTCCTCGCAAACCTTCTTCTAAATGATGGCCATGTAATAACCATTGGTCGAGTACCGTTTGCCAAAAGGCTTTTGGATCATGCCAAAGAACTTCGACAGTCTAGCAAGCTTAGTAAAAAAGAGGCTTCTCAACGTAACGTAGATATCTATCCCAATTCAGGCACGCCTCCAGAGTACGTTCTTGATTCTGCAATTGATGACGGTCTAGTTGAAATCTTAACCGACTATGATGGCAGCAGCCCTCGGGAGTATATAAAGCTAACCGAACGCGCACTTCAATATTACGCACTCGAGTACACAGATGACTATTCAAAAGAGTGGATTCAATGGAAACGTAAGTTTGATAGAGAGTGGGCCATTAGCGATCGTCAAAAATCAACATACTCTAACTTCAAGCTAATGTGGCGGTATTGTAAAGACCAGTTATGAAATAGGTTACTAGGCCTCGACCCACAAATATATACCTCTGTTTGTGGGTTTGTACTCAGCTTCTTTAAAGCTCTAAGCCCTGCCTTGCGCCGCAGTAAATGATAGATTTATTGAGCGAAAATAACCTATCACCCGGAGCTTAAAACTATTTCCGATGATATTTATTATTTAAACCACATCCGAGGCTCATTTATTCCAGCCTTCAAGTCGTCAGGCAAACCACATCAGCTACTGTGAACATCAAGCTAAGCGCTCTTATATTCTCTCACTTATGTCTGGGAAAGGTATTAATGGCCACACATCCTCAGTCATGAGGCTGCCCATATTTTGATACCTGCATCGAAACTAATTGACTATGGTTATCAGTTTATATTTTACTAGGGCAGTTATTCGACTTTAGTCTTCCATTGCTTCTACTGCATAACGATACAGCTAACTCCTGGTTGATAATGAATTAGTCGCAATTTATCTTATTTGAGGAAAAACCTTGAAAAAAACACTTCTATTATTATCACTACTGGCCGCTTCCCTATCCGTTTCAGCCAAAACAATTAACATTGAAATCAAAGATATAAAAGTCGTAGCTGATACCGGCAATGTTTTGATTGCTCCCGCAAAGCCTTTGAAGCATAAACGATGTAAAGGTGAATACCTCGCAATCCCTTCAAATGCCAGCTCGGACATTAGAAAGATGATGTTTGCTGTTTTGCTTAATGCCTACAAAGAAAATAAATCGATCAACCTCGAATTTTCAGATAGCTCGTGCTCAAACAGAGGGAACTGGGTCAAAATTCATTCTGTTGGTTGAGTTTTTTAACCTAGAGTTAGCATTCTGAGCTTTGATTGTAACTCTAGGTTACTCAAAGTCGATATTAAACCTTCCTGATTTCAACAGAGTAAACTTAGCCCGACTCCACTTACTGATCCCATTTCCCGCACTAATTTCATGAAGTTCTTCGACATCATCAAATGCCGAATTATCGACCTCAAAAAAGCTCTTAGTAATAGAGTTTGCCGTACAAAGATACTCCCCCTTCAAATTTGTGACATCCTTCAGCACCTCAATGAAAAGACAAGCCTCAAACCAGCCCCCGTAAATTGCGCCCTCAATACCTGTGCTTATACTTTTACAAATATCATCGATAGTCCGCGGCATAGTATTCAAACATCTCTCTCAACCTGGTTATTATTGTAGTTATTTTCGTAAATCATCTTTATTAAAGCAGCTGTATTCTTTTCCATTTTCATCGCAAGGTATACCATCAATCTTGGTTAACTCCGCGGTAAAATGTAACCGAGGTATAAGCCCTACTGGATTCATCAACTCCGATGGAGTTGTGAACTTACCAAAACCTCCATTAGGGTAATGGAATATAAACTCCATATCTGCAGACTGGCTCCAAAAATCCTTTATGTATTCTAAGTCCTCTTCATTCACTCCATTACTGAAGCTAACAGATACGGATGAGGCCTCAACCAACTAGATATGACTACAGGTTTTTAACTTCAATATCGCTTTAGCGATTTATCTCTGAGACGATCATGGAAAATGCTACCTAGCTCTCTTTAATATCGCCTTGGCGATTTATCACTCAATAAAGTTTTGCCAGCGACTACTAATAATCTTCAATATCGCTTTCGCGATTTAACACAGTTTCTCTGTTAAGGGATTTTGTGTACTATTCTTCAATATCGCCTTAGCGATTTACCTCCTAGCGGCATTCTTTGGAGCCTACTTTTAGAACTTCAATATCGCATTCGCGATTTACCACAGCCTGTAGAGCAAATTAAAGAACCGGATCAACTTCAATATCGCGCTTGCGATTTATCACCACTCGCAAAGTATTCACCCTGTCGGGCTAGCCTTCAATATCGCGTTTGCGATTTATCACGTTGCTTCGTAGATCGCGGCATTCTAACGATGCTTCAATATCGCGTTTGCGATTTATCACATATTTCGTTTAAACAACTTAATGAAGATGATCTTCAATATCGCGTTTGCGATTTATCACCTGGCCCTCGCTTTAACATTTCCAAATCTTTACTTCAATATCGCGTTTGCGATTTATCACTATGGCTGTCACGGGTTTCACATTGCAAGAGTCTTCAATATCGCGTTTGCGATTTATCACCGTGCCATAAAGACACATTTTCTTTGCCAATCAATAACTTAACTGCTTTCCCATGAATTAACCATTTGTTTTTACTAAACAATTAAGCTATTGATTTTAAAGTCTTTTTTCTCACTCCTTATTTTGTTGGTACTGCCCAAACAATCGCTCTCTTATTTAACCAGTATGGAGGTCTTATGCCAATATCACTGGCTAGAGAATGGCTTTCAAGCTTTTCATTCTTCATGCTAAGAGGCAAAAAACGGTCTTTCCAGTTTTCATTTGGCTCAATCTCTTCCACGCTAAAAGAAATAACTTCTCCAGCGCCCCTTTGGTGCTTCTTACCGATGTAATCTAACTCATTAAGAAGAGCCTTAATGCTTTCAAGATCACCATCACAATAAGCGACCCCCGTACTATAGGCGGCACTGGCTATTAAACTAATAGATGATTTCATTGGCCCCGATCCTTGATTTAGCGATGATCCACCAGCCTTTAAAACCCCACTATCTCTTAAATTTGCCACCAAAACTGGATCATGGCTTTGCGTTAAGCTTCTCATGTAACGGCCATAAGATTTCCAGCGAATTACAGATGCCTTCCACACCCAATCATCCCCATTAATATGCTTTTCTAACGGTAGGTGTCCGATAATAGAATCATAATCTTCAATCTCGGCACCGCTTTTCAATGCCACCTTGACCGCAGCAGCGGCCAAGATGTCGTCAAAGTGCATTGGCATTGCTGGAATCACTGCACGAGCAACAACAATGCTTATCTTTAAGTGAGCCATGATTAAGCCTCGTAATACTCAGCAAGTTCGTTTGGAGTAACTTCATCCAACCACTCCGAATAATCAGTAAGCTCTTCTTCATAATTAGCGATAGCGCTTTCAGAAGTAAGCTCTTCTCCATCTACTTCTACCACCACACTCAGCTTACCCATACCGCGTGAAATGCGACCACCGATTGTTAGCCCATTTTCTCTTGCTTCTAAAAGAGCATTAATTACAGCCCCTTTAACGGCTGAACCTGTATTTTCGGGGAGTGATAAGTTAGATACAAAGACTAACCCGCGAACAACAGCTTCACACGCTACTAAGTTGTTTAAATCCGTCTTCTTCTCAGCCGAATCCGCTTTACGCTTTGCTTGAGAATCAGTAACAGTGCCTTGCCATAACTTAACCTGGCTTTGATAATCTTCTACGGCCTTTAAATCTTCCGTAGAATTCAGACTTATTTTATTTACAGGATCGTTGCGCGTAACTGGCACTGGGTATGTAAGCTGGTAATTTTCACAAGATGCAATCTTATCGGATGCTATGGATTTTGGTTTAACAACTAAGTTATTTTCCACCAGCTGATCGTGAAGTAATACACCATCACCAACGCTTAGTAGTGACTTCAACGAAAATGAACCACCACCAAATAGAGCCAATGGCTTATTGATTGAGTGGGTAATTTGATCAAAGGTTGGAGTCATTTGAGCAGGTTTACCGCTCGCAGCGCCCACCTCCATTCCTGCGTAGGTTGAAATCTTGGCAATTTTTAAATCTCTTTCTTGTAGAGAGCTATAAATATTACGAGTAGTGATAGTGCGTAAGGCTTTTGCGATCTGCATAGAGCGGATAACTGGGAATAATTGAACTTCACCTGTACTGGCAAGATACATTGGTTCTTGGTAAGTACGAGTTAAGGGCGAGCCCGCAGAGCCTCCCGACTTCTTCACAATACGGCCCTCATCAGTTACTACAAATGCGCCGCCTGATACGGGTGCGCTGTGATATGGGGTTTCAGTTGTTAGTGATAATTTAATTTTCATGGTGTAACTCCAACTTATTTAGTTTTTTTAATTAGTTTTTGCCATTCAGCTGATGGCTTAGATTCAAAATCTGTTAGTAAGGCTTTCAAGAACATAGAGGCAACATACCAATCACCATAAGTAATGAATTTCTCTTCTGTAGCGGCTATTTTATTTTGCAGACTTGCCTTCATCTCGATTAGTTCTGGTGAATCATTTTCCTTAGCTGAAGAAGCACTATAAATACTTTGGCTCAACTGCATGTTGTTAGCGGTTTTATTGTTAATCTCACGCCTGCCGCTTTCTAGTGGAGTTGCTAAATCTACAGTCGCGCCTTGTTCTTTGCGTATAGCATTCGCAGCATTCAGCATTTCTTTGTAATCATGCGCTATCGAAAGCGCATATTTGCGGGATACTAGGTATCTGTCTCGGGATTTTTGAATGGATAACAAATCAGAATCGAGCGTGTAATCGCCTACCCAGGCCATGTGTTGTGAATTATTTTCACCCATTACAAATAGAAATGGAGGCACTGGTGGATCAATCAGGAATGATATTAGATCGTCATCAAGCGTTAACTGAAAGGCTTCATCTTTCGTATATAGCGCATTTAACTTGAAATTGGGGTGATACACCCGATCAGCCAAAAGGTCGCAAGCAGCACACATAAGAGGTGTTTTATTGTGCTTTCCTTTGCATTCCCAGTGATCATTAAACTTGGCCCCTGCCTTATACTTCGCTGCCATACCCTCATTGATTGGGTGAGCTATTAACCCATCGCATCGCCAGCAAGTAACACCTTCGTCTTCTATCTTACTGTAGAGTTCTTTTTTAATGCGACCTGAATTAACGGCCTCAGTAAATGTTGAAATACCTTCGACAGCATTTGAGCTAAACCAACTGACCGATGGAAATTCAGCAAGGGTTTTTTGTATGCTATCAAGGGAAGGGCTGTGCTGGGTGAGCTTTATAGTTTTGCTACTCATAAAACAAAAGTCCCGCCAGTTTTAAGTTTTTGTTTTTGAATGTCGGTTGCTTCTGTAATTAATCCTGAATTTACATGGCGATAGCCACCAGCAAACCAATACCCCTCTAATTTAAAAGGGAGTGAGAATGTAACCGCAACCGATGCACTGTAATGGTCTTCTGGTATGACTACTTTCTCTTTTGGTGTCGGGGTTGCAATGATTCGCGTTTGAACAAATAAAGGAGCTTGTTCCAATTGCGTAGAATCCAAGCCATTAAATCGCGCAGTTTCAATAAGGTGCCTTTTAATTAAAGCGCCCATTGCTTTTGCGTTATTCCCGCGATCTTCCGGCAGCTTTGATAGAGAAAAGTCTTTTTTAATTCTCTCTTCATCCCAATGCTGAGTCATTTTTGGGTAGAGATTGTCTATGTAGTATGTGTGACTTTCACAATCATCCACATAATCAATCTCAGCGTGTTCTACATCGATAGGCTTTAAATTGATTTCTGCCTGCTCAGCCGCCTGCTGAATGATCATTTTGACCGTGGCATCAGCTATGCTTGGATTCTCAAGTACAAGAGACAGCACCCCTTGCAATGTATCTTCGCTTTCAATGGACTGATCCCACTCTACGCCCCACTTTGAAATTTCTGAACCGCTTTGAATGCGTTCAAGCGTATCCTGCCCAACGGGACCGTTCGCTTTTCTGCCGACCAAGCAGCATAGATTGGGATCACCCAGATCAAGAATCGCATGACTAAGCTTCTTTCGTAACTTATTAATAATCACTCGCCCTTTTGCGTATCTCGCACGAATATTCTCATATTCTTTTGCCGGTACACTGAGGCGGTACCTGAATACCGTTTGACTCATTTCTTTTTCTCACCGCTGTTTAATTTTTTTAATATTCTTGCTTTTTACTTCCTATGTCAACCATAATCACCCTATAAATTAACTACACCTGAGAGTGCTAATAATCTCATGATCAAGATAAATCCTTCAGACAAACTAATATCGGTTCTTAGGAATAAATACCCGTCAAATAGAACTGAGGCTGGAGCAGCGGTAACTGCTGGCTTAAAACATGCTATTAAGAATGGACTATCCCCAAACTTATGTGAGTCTGATTTTGTTAGTAAGGGCCAATTTAAAACTTTCCGGATCAATCCTGTCATTAAGGCTAAGTTGAATAGCATTCTTATTGAATTAAAGAAGCAAGACGATTCGGCAACGCTGGCCAGTACGACAATGGCAATGCTTTGCGCCGCTGCAAGAGATTGTGAAAAAAGCAAAGACCCCAAAAAGAAATCAGCCGCGAACCCACACCAAGATTGGCTTTTGAAAGCTGGTTTATCTAAAAGAGATGAACAGTTAGAACTAATACGCTCAAGCGAATACCTCTTGAGTAACAATCCGAATCCTGTGGTAATGGCCGAAGGTTCGGTGGGGGTTGGTAAAAGCTATGCCATTGCCTGCTCTGCTATTAGCGAATTGTTAAGGAATGGGAAATCAAAACCTGTTTTGGTAGCGGCCCCAACCTACCAAGTAGCCAAACAATTACTCGGATCAACGAATCACCTCATTAATTCTAACGATATGAAGGGCTTTAGCACTGATCTTATTCGCTCTAAGTCTGAATTTATATCTCACGATCTTATGAGCAACTTATTGACCAGTGATGATATTGATATTGAAAAGACCACTATCGAGTTAGCCCAATCTCTTCTTGATGATGAGAATTACGACCGCTCTCAGTATGAAGAAATCGGAATTGATTGCAGTGGATTGCTACTTTCATTAGCTAACAACCCTCAAGATAAAGCCGAAGATGCTTACTTTGTGTCTCGTTGCCGGTCTACCAACTCAAACATTATTTTTTGCACACATGCAATGCTGGCTTTTCATGTTTTTACTACTCGAATGAGAGTATTAAGAGGGGTTAAAGACACGCATGATTTTGAAAGTTATTTAGACTCGAATAAGTTCATTGAAGCGGCTCTTTCAGAGAGTGATGATTTAGAGGGTGAAAATGCTCAGATACCTAAACTGGGCCTACTTATAATTGATGAGGCTCATAAACTAGAGGAGTCATACCGCTCAGTATTCAACAGAAGAATATCCATTGAATCTCTTAAAAGATCAATTTCTGGATCTGTATCAGAGAAGTTGATTTCTAAAAAAGACTCCATTGAAACGCTGTCAGCCATTGATGCCTTTCAATCCCAACTTTCCACAATGATTAATGGCTCATACCCAAGAAAATACACAACAGAATTTTACCAAAATCTCTCAGCATCAATTAACTGGAAAAAGAAAAAAATACTAACCAAGAATGGTATTTTTCTTCAAGAATGCCTCGATTCGATTCAATTTTTATCAGCCAGTAGAGATTCAGACAACTCCTTCTATCTTTCACCCGTAAGACAAGCCCTTAGTATTCAAAGTATTGGTTATAGGCCACTTTCGATTTTGGATATGACATGGCGAATGAGCCCTAAATCTCTACTGGTTAGTGGCACACTAGCATCAGGTAACAACAAAGAATCATATTCAATGATGGCTAACAAACTTGCAGTACCGACCGATCGACTCAAGTGTGTTAGTCCTATCGAGTCAAAATGGCTTAGGGATAATGTCACCATTCATCTACCAGAGCTAAAAAACACACAAGATGAGTCCATGAAGTCTTTTTGTAATACTGCGTTCTACCCTCCAAAAACTAATGAATCTGGACTAATAAAGAAATGGGGGAAGAAGCAAGCAGATTATATTACTGAACACTCAGCGACTTTAAAAGGCGGGTGTATTGTTTTCTGCACCAGCTATGAACAAATTGAAATGCTCTACTCTCTACTCGAGAAAAATTTATCGAACTTCGAGGATGTCCTGCTGCTGAAGTCTGTGTCGGGCCTAAGCATGAGTTCTACAATCAATAAGTATAAGAAAGCGTATGCTGGTGCCCTTAGACCAATTTGGATTGCGATAAGCACTGTAGGTACAGGAGTCGATATTACTGATGATTCTGTTCCAGCTATACATGACCAATTAGTGCAGGCTATCTTTATTACAAGAATACCCTTCCCGCACACCACCAATAGCAAGAAGACTGCTTTCATATCTTCACTAAGGGACTCGTTAATACTGAGCAAGCAAACGCTTGGGCGCCTTGTTAGACGACCTGGGCGCAAAGATATGCATATTCACTTGATGGATTCTCGCTTTAACATCAAAAAGGGCTATTACAGAATGTTCTTAGAACTGACTGAGTATTACAAAGGGATCAATATTCTTCATCCCAAGTAAAATAACTCGGGAAACATACTGCTATCGTTTAACTTTTTTCACTCTAATTACTTGGTATACTCCGCGACTAACGCGGTACATCACCACACCTGCTTCATTTTTACGCGCTTTTCTTTCATCTTTTGCGAATAAGAAGGGTTTATCTCCGTTTTCAAGTTGATAACTTACTCGCCAAACGCCACCAGCTTGAGTCACCGACTTACTAATAATGCGGCTTTGCCTCAAATCAATGGAAAGCATTTTGGAATTAGAGGATTCAAGATCAAGCACCGTTCTTACTTGAAACTCATATCCGCAGTGAGAACACTTGTTAGCTGAAAGTGGCAGTATTAAATCACAATTATCACAATGCTTTTGACGATTACCGCTACCTCTTTTTTTATCTATATCTCTCAAAAAATTAGGTGCGTCTAGTTGCCCGAAACGCCCAATGTTCTTTCCATAATCAAGAACCGCGCAATAATCTTTACCAGGGGCTACTCTTAACCCACGACCAATGATCTGAATGTAGAGTGCGCCCATACTGATTTTTCGAATCAATATAATTGAATCAACCGATGGTAAATCGACTCCTGTTGTTAGCATATTGCAGTTTGCTAAAAAAACAGATTCCGACTGATCTTCAAACATTTTTAGAGCTTCATCCTGCTCACCAGTATCCATCTTAGAGTGAACAAAATAGGCTTTTTTACCCAAGCTTGTTAATTCCGCTGCTACAAATTCAGCATGTTCTATGTCTCTGCAAAACACTAACGTCTTATTTCTATTCAATTCAGCCAGCTTATTAGCTGCTGTAGGCAGTATGCGCTTAGTTAATCCTTCGTTTGAGTCTGTATCAGCATCTAGCTCAATGTGCGTTTTGAAAGCCTTTGGCGGCACTAAGTAGTCTTTTTCTATGAGTTCCAGTAAACCAATCTCATACGCCATATCCCAGCGACTGTCTGAACCCTCATAGATACAGCTATAACCGCGAAACGGGGTTGCTGTTAGCCCTACGATCAACGCATTCGGGAATCTGGCTAACAGGTTCGCATACTCACTGTCATCATCGGGAATCAGGTGTGCCTCATCAACAATGATGATTTCAGGTTCTACAATATTCCGCTTAATCAGGGTTTGGTATGTGCCACAAAGAACCCTATGTTTATCACCCAGATCGGCTCCAAGTTTGCCTGATAAAATCCCAGCACCTTTAATAAGTTTTGCATTCTGTTGCAGTAGCTTTATTCGTGGAGTGATAACTAGAATCTGTTTATCAGAGAGGCGTTTTGTTAATTCAGCAATGATGAGCGACTTACCCGCGCCCGTTGGCAAGAGTAGTAATGGATTTAAACCACGCTTGATTGACTTGATAGCCGCCCTAACAGCATCTTCTTGATAATAGCGCAGCGACAATACAGACATTTTATTGCTCAACCTCAAATATCATAACTGGCGCTTTTCTGTAATCATCCGTTTTCACGGCTTGTATGATCCCAGCATTAGAAAATACATCGATCATACGAGATTACAACCAAACATTTCTCTTTAAGACTGGCTAGGGAGCGCTTAACAATGTCCACATGGATATCCATTCTTTGAGCTAACTCTTCAGCCGATAAACCTGCAATAATGTTATTCCCCTGTTTAATCATCCATGTAATCCCATCGAGTTTCACCATCCTTAAGCTCAATGATTTCGACATTCTTTAAAGGATTATTCTTTTCACGCCTCGCAGCCATTTCCAATTCTTCCTGCACCCAAGAATCATACGCTTTCTCAAAATCATCCTTCATTGATTGCTTAACTTCTTCACATGTACACAACCATAGTGGTTGAATTTGCCCTTGATTCTCAGAGAACAAACGAGCTGCAAAAGCTTCTTTTGTTAGCTCTTTTTTGATTGGTGAATGTGCCATAATTTTCCCTGTATTAATTTTCGACTTCACAAGTGGGACATTCTGAACCGAGAGCTTCGCATTCGCACTCATCAGCTTTAGAAATCTCAATATTGTTTTCTTCTAACTGAAACCAAGCTGCATTACGTTCGTTAATGGCTTTTTGCAATTCTTCCTTAAGACCCTTTAATTGATCCTGAATGGTCTTATCGCCCTCTTCCACGCAATCGTGGCATGTTGCACACGATGAGCAGTAATTATCAAGATTATGGGTTTCATCATTCTCACAACTCATCGCTTTTTCCCCTTAAGATTTTTCGACATCGCTTGGAATTGGCATGAACATAAATATTGAAACAACAAGACCAACTGTGGATACCCAAAACCATACATCAATTTGGACATTATCTGGGTACTTTAATTCAAGCCCCAAACTGCTTGCGAATGAGATAAATACCCCGATAAATATTGCTATTCGCACGTTAATACTAAGTTTTTTCATAATTCTTAATTCCCCTATATAAATTATTTAACAGACAATGCCTTGATCTTGAGGATTAACATTTATATAAACGCCAGTATTCCCAAGATCTCTATCGTAGAAATCAAAAACCTCCCTACACTGGAAATCATTATCCAACTTGTCTTGCCCAATGATTATAAGGGCGCTTGGTTTTTCTGGTATCTCAAATAAATTGGGCCAACTAAACTTCTTTCCATCTTTCTGATATTCATGCTCTGCATCTACAAGCATGCTATTTGATGCAGAAGCTTCCAGATATTCACCTAACTGAGCAGCAGCCTCATAATCAGGAACATTAATTTTCAAAAATAGGGGCATATTGCATTCTCTAAGGAAATCGAGTTTTTGCTGAATAACTTTAGAAATTTCTTTTGTTTTGATTCCCATATTTTACCCCTGTATTTTTCTCAGCAATTCCAATGTGTTTTTGGCAGCCTCTATCAATCCTGCTTCATCAAGATCATCTTCGCTTCTTATCTCTTCAATTGAGCAATAAGCATCAACCTCACAGAAGAGGTAGTTTAGGGGGTTGTACATTGGCTCCGTTATTTTTTCTTCAGACTCAGACTTCCAGTTGTCCAAATACCACACTTCAAAATCCTGGGGACTTGTTTTGCCGGAAATCAAAGCCGATATTGCTGTTATATATTTCTCTAATACATTATTCACTATATCTTTCCTGTGGACAGTAAGTGTCCAAGCTTTACCGTGGTAAGCCTCCACCCGCTGACAAACTCACCAGATGGCTTTGTAATGACTGTTAATCCGGTATTCCTATCGGAAAAAATTCTAGCAGGGTTTCCTCTATACGACCCTGAAATCACTTCCGTAGACTTTCTTTTTACATGGGCTTTAATTGCTTCCGCAAAACGACCCGCGTTAGCTTTTGAGTAGTTACCCTCTACACCAAAGTCACGAGCATGCTTAAACTTTGATTGCAATTGTTTGGCCGGAATCGAAGCCTTCAGAGCCTTACGCTTTGCTAAAAAGCTAGATGCTTTGCTTAGCGCTGATTTGGCTAAAGTCTTGCCTTTTTCTGTACAATTGGCCGCCTTGCATTTCTCAAGCGCCTTTTCGGCAGCACTCTTAGCGCCATCTCTGCACGTTTTACTAACGGCGCAAGCGGCAGCAGCCGCCTTCGTTTTCCAGGCTGCCTCCACACTAGGAGCGTAAAGATGACTTCCAGTAGCCAATACAGTTAGAAGGATGGTGAGGATTATTCCTTTAATCTGCATTCGTTTTTCCCTTATAAACCTTCAGATTCGAGATCGTTAGATTTAAGCTCTTCAAAATTAAAAGTAATCTCTGAACAATTCATAGTTTCCCACAAATTGATCTTTTCAACTAAAGCCTGAGGCAGTATTAGTCCACGAGAAATACATGCCTTTACATCGCTTAAATCAGGAAAGGCAGTTTGCAACTGCGTTCCATCTTTCCTTTGACATAAGCTTTGTAGAGTGTCATCTATCAGGCTTAACTGGCCCATACTTTTCAACTGGTAAAGCATGGCTATTGCGTCTAAAGAAAGTAAGCGATACGTTTCACCGCTTATAGGCGTTTGACCCGAGTATGGATATATTTCAACATCTTTTTCAATATCAACATACTGTAATCCATCATGATCAACATATTTTGAGTAATCGGTTTTCCCTTCCACCTCTTGAGCAAGAAACTTTACAAGCATATCTTCGTCGATTTCTTCGACTGACACTTTTTCAGTCATTATAATCCGATAAATGTGCTGAGCTTCAGCTTCACACCCTTCAAAAGAAGTTGATGTACCATTAGCTTGGGCTTTGAAACTACTCAAGGCATTTTCATACTGTTTATTTAACATTTAATCACCATCGTCATATTCCCCTATATATTTCCTAATGGATTTTTGACCCATATTACAGCACCTTTCGGATGCCTATATGGGATTGGCTGTTCAAATCTCTTTGCTTCGTCGATTCCCCACGGGTATTTCCACCTCTCAAGAAGAGATAGGTCTTCAACTCCATGAAGATGCTTGGTAAGAAACGCGGCCTCTATCGTCTCAATTGCCGGTAGAGAGCCAGTTAACCAGCATTCGCCTACTATAAGCCCAGTACCCTGCTCAATTAATCCAATCTTTTCGCATATATTGGTTTTAGTGCTGCGCATTTCCCACACCTTGCCGCCATCAAAAATCTTATCGAGCCACTCTTTTTTAATAATTAATGCGCGATTCACGAGATCACCCTCCGTGTTTTAACAAATACTTATTAGAGATAACCTTAAAATGCACCCGCCCGTCTAGACTTGTAAAAACCAAACCTTCTCGACGATGTTTTGGGTTTAGTGATGGGCCAACTGCATAATCCAATATTGCACTTACCTTGGCTGAAAAAACTTTAAGCTTAGTGATTCCGACAATTGGGCACACGTTGATAATCGCACCCCGCCCCCTTAACTCATTAATAACCTGGTCACGTTCAACCCTGCCAAGAATCTTGCTTGCATCAATATCGTAGATCCTGAACAAATAGAAATCCTTTCCCTTAATCTTCTCTTTATTCCCATTAATACCTTCGCCAATTATTTCACCCTGAAGAGCCAAATTGCGACCTAGTGAATTTAATGCTGGTATCAAGTTGTTCTTCTTAGCCACAGACCAAAGCGCATTGTCATCTGCTTCTTCATACCACCAACTCTTACTGCAAACGCCATTATTGGAATTGGTTCGAAACACGGTCATTGATTCACCGTCTAACTTAATGCTGGCTTCGAACTCTGTCTCAGCATAAGAGCATAAAACATCAGGTAGGTTCTGAATGCGATCCTGTGACGTACTTGATATCTCTGTTGGCATCGCGCCAACAACCTCTCCGTCAAGCTCAGAAGGAATAGGGGCTTCCCACTTAATTACCCCAAGATCTTCAGAGAAGTCGAGTGAACGAATTTCACTTTCAGACAAACCTACTATTGATTTTACAATCTCAGGAAAAACAGATAATTCCATAATGAGGCCTTGTGATACTTGCCCTCGCAACTTAACAGTTCTGATCTTCGCCCCATCCTTACCTTCAAATAATGTTTTGTTCTTCATGAAAATATCGAAGCGCGAATCATCAGCGGGCAGGAATGAATCTATTTCAAAGTAAACGCATAATTCACCCACTTTAAATTCATTTTTCTTGGTAACAACTTCCCAACCTTCAACTTTCACATATTCAATGGCATCAGCGTTATCAATCTCATGGATTGAGGTAATTTCTCTAACTGTAACCAGCTTCCTCTCTGAAATCCTCAACATAAAATCCCTATTATAAATCCTTAGCTATTTGTAATATTTCGTTTGGTTTATACCCAAAAAGCCCGCGATCGCTAAGCGAAGGCAGGCATTTTGATAACTACGTTTTTTCCCTGTATTAGTTTTCCACTTCACAAGCTGGGCATTCAGACCCTAGCTCATCGCAAGAGCAGTCATTCTGAATTTCAACCAAGCCTTTTTCTTTAAGACTGGCCAGGGATCGCTTAACAATATCCACATGGATATCTAATCTTTGAGCCAAGTCTTCAGCCGTTAAACCTGCCATCGTTTTTTTCCCTTGTAAGCTTTCAAATATCTAAATTCACAAATTACTTTGTTACGGACGAATAACCACGAGCATAAAGTCTTTCAGACCAACTTGAGTCAGGCGTAGGAAAACTTGGGGCGCGAATGCCCTTTTTAGCTGCATTAACTCCTCTCTCAAACGGAGTTTTTTCTGGTACAGGCCCAAGCATTTGTCGCAGACTTTTTCTCATAATTCGGCATCCTGCTCTGACAACTTAGCAATCAGACACTTTTCACTTTTAGTTAATCGCCAAGGAGACATCAAGGCATCCAAGTCAATAGAAGAAGCAATTTTTACGAATAGTGACTGTAAATATTTTATGATCATTTTTCCCTTATTTAATTTCTTCAACAGTGACGCGATACTTTTTACCAACCTTGAGATTCATTGCGCATGGAGCAATACCTGGCATCATTTTACTTTTACCATTATCCGAGGAAAGCATGACTCCATCAGTCCATACTCCCACCATCTTCTGGCCGTCAACCTCAATGGAATGGGCATCATCTTCAAATTCCAATCTATCGGCTGTCATTGCTAGTTGTGGGCCTTCCAAATACTCTCCCTCTCGCAACCATGACTGCTGACGACCATTAAATCCTTTGAAGCAATTTACATAGCGATCATGATCAACCAGCACAGGCTCGGGTTGATCTTTTCCATTTTCAAAGTACCAATACAGACCTTTAGTTGAAGGTATTTCCGAGTGCTTTTTCATAAGCCTTTTCCATTCCGCTTTATTCTGTAAAATATCAGTGTATTTTTACTGAAGAAGCCTGCCGATCAATCAAGAAGGGCAGGCTTTGTCTTATTGTTCTTTATCTAGCTTGTCAGTTATCTTTTGAACTTCACTTCCAAAATCACACTTGATCTTTTTGCCACTGGATTCACCCTTTAAAACCCAAATGAGGTAATAGAAACCAGACTCAATATCAACCTCAGCGTTATACCACTTTGCACCAACTGTATTATTAGAAGCTGTTATCATAAAAACACGATACATAGGTGTGCTTTCAACCAAATTTCTAAATGCGCCATCGTAATTGTTTGCTGTTGTAGTCATTACCTAACCCTTCGAATAATTATTTAACTGTCTTAATTATACCGTAAGGGCTTACGGTGTCAATTAATTAGTTAAATTAACTCCTCTTTTTTCATAAAGTTTTTTAGCAAATTCCCTAATCTTCTCAGCATCATCCTTGTGCATTACAACTTTTAAATTCGATAACCCTGCGTCTTTAATACGCTGCTCTCTGTTTCGCATTCGTTGCGCTGCTGTAGTGTCGTAGTTTTTGTCTTTGCTCATTTGTATAGGCCCACTAAAATATCTTGAATACTGTCTTGTTTGCGAATGCACTTTCTACGCAATGTCTCAGCCGTTAAACCTGTCAATCCCATCAAATCCCTAATCGCCTGTGCCGTTCCCTGCTGGCTCTTTACATTCCAAAAATTAGCAATAAATGAATCCATCAGACTTACAATAGATACGCCTTCACCTAATAGGTAGCTTTTGAAAAGGCGCTGCATTTGTAGTGGCTGTGTAAGATCAGAATCTTTGTCTTTTGATTTATAATTCAATGTAAACTCAGTACCATCATTTTTAACAATGAAGCATGACTCTGGGCTAAGGCCGCAGTAAGCAATTTCCCCCTAATTAATCCTGACACTTAATTTTGCTTGCCAGCCACTCGCCAGAATTTTTGTTCGCAGTAACTTCACAAGCCTTTCCAGCCACAGACACAAATATGATCCGATCGCCTTTCCATTCCCCAAGCTCAACTTTAGTAACCACGCTCAATGTTTGCGATGCTACCTGCAAGCCGAATTTAGCAGCTTCCTGATTATCAGGGTGAGCCGGTGTCGTTCCTATATCTGCAATCAAAGAATCATTAGCAAATGCACTATTTGCAATGATTAACATATAAATCATCATTAAAAACTTCATTTCAATTTTACCCCTGTAGTTCTTCTTCAACATTATCCAGCGCATCCTGCGGATCGGTTTGGGTAATAATCATTTGTGCAGCACACGCACCCCGCCACGCTTCTAGCTCATGTGGATGATAATTCACACGATCAAACTCATAGAATTTATGATTATCTGAAACGGTATATCCGCGATTAGCGTAGATTTCTCTCGCTACTTCATTGGTCTGATTAACAATTTCAAGATCTGATCGAGCCATGATTATTCCCCTGCATCTAATTTGGTTACTTTGTAGCGACAACTACAAGGTGATTTAGCACCTTGATCGCATGGCTCTTCCACCACCTTTAATACTCGGCCGCTTTCAACTTTCACAATACTTTCGTGCTGATAATCTCGAATCTTTCTTTTGGTGTAATTATCAAGCATGGCCTTTTGAACAGCCTCAAGGGCACAAGAGTTAGGCGTCTTGCTACACGTTTCAATTTCGATCTTAGGCACGATTATTCCCCTATAACTTCTTTGAACTTAAAAATGCCACAATTCTCGGCGCTGCAACCATTTTGAATGGTATCGCTATTGAAAGCGCGACTAAGACAGACGGAACAATTCCCTTGTCCATGTAAACTGAATAGCAAACCCAAATGAAGAAAACCAAATAGGCTATTAAACCAATAGCCCCACCAACTAAATATCCAAGTGGCAGTCTTTTACTTTGTGATCTTTCTACCACGATTTTTTTCCCTGTATTGATTTCATTCTTCATCTGGTACAAATTTCATAGCTCCGACCCTCTTCGCACCATTGTAAACTGGTATTTCGCTTTCAGGGTATCGCCTTAAATATTCAGCTTCTAATGCCAGTGTCGAACCATCACGACCAGTGCTAATAAACATTCCGCCATAACCCATCTCTCTAGGTGTAGATTCGTCATAATTTGAAAGTGTTGGGGCTACGTTTGAAGGGACAAAGCAAACTTGTAAGACAGTGCCTTTATGTATTGCCACTCTTTTCAAAGATCCATCTGCATTTTTAGCCACTAGAATTTTTCCCTACACAAATTTTTAGAACTGTTATACCCAGAAAACCCGCCGATTGTTAATCAAGGGCGGGTTAATATAATCATTTGAAATTACCCAGGATAGCTAAAGCTAAAGTTAGGATAATCCGAAATCTCAGCTTCCATCCATTCACTAGGAACATCGAAGGTTTTCAAAACCCGAAGACAATTATGGTTACGCTTCAGTCCTAAATCTTCAAAGTAAGACACGGGCAAGTTATCGATATAAGTATTAAGGTCTGATTCCCAACTATCTACAAGCTCCATTGACGCTTCAGTTAACGCGAGCATGCGCTTTCGCTGGATTGCTAATAGCGTATTTAATAACTTTTCATTTAATACCAACTGCATAACCTTACCCTTCGTATAATTATTTAACTTAGGGTAATTATAACAGGTTCAATGAACCTGTCTAGGCAAAAGGAGGGTACTTTATATTGTTTTTCAAACAAAATAATTCAACGTAATAACTTGGTATCACTCTCGATCCATTTTCATACTTACGCCAGAAATCATCTGATTTCTTATGAATATCGTTAGCTGCCTGGAGCTGTGTTTTACCTGATAATTCACGAAGATTTTTGACCTCGCCTTTTGTTAACTCGACCTTCTCTATCAATTTACTAGACCTTTATTTCGATGCTCAAATACTAAAAAAGCCCGCCAAATCGTTACCGATGAGCAGGCATAATTAAGGCTAAATTTTTCCCCTGCATTACTTTTTTGATTTGGAAAGCTTGATCTGAACCTTATTGGTGTCGGATCTAACACGGTCAGGGAATCCTTTGTCGTTCATTGAGATTTCAATAATTTCGCTCTCAAAATCTTCATCCCCTTTGGCCTTTCTACGTTCGCCAATGCTGGCGCTATATTTTTCAGCCAATTCTTTTGATTCCAGCATCGCAGAACTAAATATACGAACCAACCTGCCTGTAGCTGAAACGCCCAACTCACCACGACTCATATACTCATCGGTATTGTAATTAAGCGTATTTGTATTGGTAACTCTCACAGCGAACGCCTGCATCATCTTTTTTCCCGTATAACTTTTTAATTGATTAAGTTGCCTGCAAAGACACTCTACGAAGCAAGTTTTCAGACTCATTCAGGTATCTTTTGAATGCGATCTCGCCATAATGAGTAATAAAATAACTGCCCTTGGACTCATCAAGGAAGGCTTCACTGTCAGCTTTCCAAGAAGGATGCTCATCTGGAAATAGGACTGCGCCCGTATCACCAAGATCCCAAGGTGTGGAGGCTTCACAAGCGCCTTTGTATACGTCACTACTCATGCCTTGAACTGGAACACCACACAGGCCGTTAATTTGAGAATAAAAACATTCTTCGATAGCCAGGAAAGCATCAACATCAATTCGCTTAAACATATCAGCATTAGCAACATTGAAAGCTCTTACCTTCCCTTCATTCGTCAAGCGGATCTCTTCAATTGAAGAAGCTAGCGACTTAGCGTTGAAATATAGCTTTCCATCTACCATCGTTATTTTTACCCCTGCTGATCTTCAGCGTCTTTATGTGCAGAATAGATGACTAGCTCTCTATCCCAAGTTTTGAATCCTACGCGACCATCAGGAGCCTGCCATTGAAAAGTCCAAGAGCCATGCTTAACAAATTTGTAGCCTTCTGGCAGCGTAGTTCGTGTTGCAATTCCCATGGCTTTTACCCCTGCAATATTTTCAGTAATTGATTCCCAATTAACTCTACAAGTCTTGTGATAATTGTTTATGAGCCTTGAAATATGTTGATTCGATAATGTCTTTATAGAGATCCAGTATCGGCCATAGCTCTTTTGAAATAAGATTTTTCAAATCAGCTTCTCCTAATGACTCCCAACCATCGATACACAATGACTCGAACATCGCAGCTTTAGCAGCTGCAATAGGCGTATGTATGGGGCCTAAATCTATGATTCGCTTATCATTACTCGGATCATTCAAAGCCTCTCTACAGACATTATTGGAATGGTGCGTTTCTTCCTCATACTTATCTGACATCGATTTATTCCCCTGTGCTTATTTCGTTGATTCTTTTAAAAAGGCAACCAATACCGACTCGATCTTTTCCCAATACTCAATGCTATCTTCAGCAGGGACATTCTTCGGCAACAAGCCAACTTCTACTGCTTTAGCAACCGCAGGTTGCAACAGAGTGATTCGATCTTCGCTGCCTTTACTGAGTCGGCTAAGAAGTGATCCCACAACCTCTTCTTCTTGCTTAATGTCACATCGCATAATTTTTCCCCCGTACCATTATCAGTATGGTAAGCATGCTCTAGATGCTTGTTGATACGAATAATCGAAACTGTAGCCCTGCTCTCGAAACCAATCGTAAATTCTTTTATGATTATCCATCAAATTTTCCCTTAACTTGATTTTCTGTATTTGTAATAAAGAGAACCCTTTATCTTAGGCGAGGTAATTACCTTTCTTTCTTCACGGATTTCTATCTCATCAGCATTTTTTTTGTATTTATTGCGAGCCCATATAACATACAAGCCTACTATGATTACAGGTATAGCTGGATACATGTAATCTATTAACCAGTCAGGATGGCTTACATTATTCTGAATTAAAGCGCTCTCAATGGTTTTTACAATCATTGTATCTATGGCAAATATCAATAACGCCGCGCCGGAAACCTTTAATCTCATCGTCAGTAAGCCGGACCAAAATACGAGACCAGTTGTAATCCAGCAATAAAACTGGAGGCCTCCAGGCGCACCTGTAATGATTTGAAATGTTTGCGTCATATTTTCCATTTTTGCATTACCTCTCCAGTTGAACTCATTATTTTCTATCGCAACCAATAGAATATACAGATCGTAACTCATCTATTGTTTGCTTCAGTTTCAACTCTGATTTTATTGATTTAATCCCATTAATAATTGCGACTTCAAGTTCTTTGGGGTGCTGGCATGATACCTCTTTAAGAATCTCAATTTTTTTCTCAAGCCCAGAGATTGCCCCTGCTTGAGTAGCATCTCGCCAAATAAAAACAGTCCCCACAACTAGCAGAATGGCAGCTAAAATCATCTTATTCCTCACGTTCTTTTCCCCCTGTAGCATTTCTATAGAGAAAGGTGGTTGTTAGATTGCTCGTTCAGTGATTTATCATAACGAGAGTCAAACGGCTTATACCCAAGATTATATTTTTCTGCGAGCTTTCGTGCATAGTCAACTGCATTGTTTCGATCATAGAAATCCTCATCATTTACAGTTTCCCACTGATCTCGCTCATGCCTTGCACTTGGCGATAAATCGATAACCGTTATGACAGTTTTATTTTCCAGATAAACAACAAAGTAAATATTTCCGCTGTCATCAAGACCTATGAAATCCTGAACCCTGCATGACTCAAGAATGGATGCCTGAATCCAGTTAGGAATCTGATAGCTTGCAACTGCTTGTCGCATAGCTTCTTCGTCGCCCAGCTCAGCTCTTAAATCAAGGAACATTTCTTTGGCAAATTTATCATCGCAATCTCTTACGGTGACTGAATCATAGTCCTTCATCGTTTTTTCCCTGTATAAAATTTTGCAAGCAGCTCGATCGAAGGTCATATTCTCATCATTGCTAATAGCGACATTTCTGGCTTCAATTACCAACCCTTCAAATCGATTCCAATCAAGCTCTATTGGCTTATCAAGCTCATGCTTTATCTGCTTTCGATATGCATAAACATCATTCGCGGTTTCTATGTTAAACGCTGCACCATCAATTTGATTGAATGCCAACCCTTCTCGAATCGCTGACGCTTTAGCTTTTTCAGTGGTTTCCAGAAAGTAGTCCCAGTCAAGATCATCAATAGCACCAATCTGAAAAACTAAGTCGGTTCGGTAATCGTTAAGTGATGTTGGGTTGACTGAGTTTAAAACCGTTTCACTGCTGTCGATACACAAAACAAGGTGATCCTTAATCGTCTCAGGAACATCAACTTCAATGTCATAATCCGAGTCAGGAAACACATCAACTGTTTCGTCTTCTTCGTTAATCGACCAAACGTGCATGATGCGGCCATCAAGAAGCTTACATAATTTACCCATCGTTTTCCCCCTGCATTAAGCCTGTTGTGATTCTATGTCGTTAAATAATCGAACAGCATCGTCAAGTTTAGTAAAACCATGGCTTTCATCACTAGCTAAAACAATATAACGCTCTACATTTGGGCCAGACTTTAAGGTGATGTAAAGCTTGCAACTCTCACCTGAGGCATACAAAACACGCTCTTCATCAATAAATTCTTTTACATCTTTAACTTTAATTTTAAGCATGAATTATTCCCTTATTTGATTTCTTCAACAGTGACGCGATACTTCTTGCCAGCTTTGAGATTCATTGCGCATGGAGCGATACCTGGCATCATTTTACTTTTGCCATTGTCAGAGGAAAGCATGACGCCATCAGTCCATACGCCTACCATCCTCTGACCGTCAACCTCAATTGAATGGGCATCAGCTTCAAATTCCAATCTATCGGCTGTCAGTGCTAGTTGTGGGCCTTCCAAATATTCTCCCTCTCGTAACCATGACTGCTGACGACCATTAAATCCTTTGAAGCAATTTACATAGCGATCAT